>SDBT01003661.1_pt1 | contig 26447 bp, 25 predicted proteins | sample 2277101 | NCBI WGS metagenome assembly SDBT01 (sample SAMN10404973, study PRJNA504765) | marine sediment metagenome | isolation source: marine sediment core GS10_PC15, 103 cmbsf | place: Arctic Ocean: Southern Knipovich Ridge | collected 2010 | reverse complement strand
ACCTCCCGGCGTACCGTGCTGCCGGCGGCGGTAATTCCGAACCGCCTTTCCAACCTTGCTGTTTCTTTGGAAATCATCTCGGTTGTGCTAGTATTCTGGGATCGGGTCCCGCGCAAGCAGAACTCGCTCTTGCACGGGAGCACTCAATAATCAAGTAATGCGACCACAATGGTAGGAGGTTTTCATTGGCTCACAGTCTCTCGGCGGTGAAGCGCATACGCCAAAACGAGAAGCGCAGGTCCAGAAACCGCTCTCGTCGCTCGCAATTACGAACTGAAGTCAAAAAAATCCGGCTGGCGCTCGAAGAGAGCGACGTCGAGACCGCCCGCTCCATGCTCCCTGGGATCGCGTCGCTCATCGATCGCATGGTGAAAAAAGGCATCATACACGGAAACACCGGATCCCGTTATCTGTCTCGCTTGGCGGGCCAACTCTCCGCTATCGCCTCGAGCTAGCTCCTCCACATAGCGATATGACCAGCCCCTCGAGGGCGAGCTTGGCCGGCACGGCCGTCGTCTTCAAGTTACGGTCACATCGGGCAAGAGCATCCAGGCCGCGTTGCAGCTCCCCTTTTTCGAAGCGGCGGGACTGACGCGCCAGTTTCTCCGCTATCCAGCCTGGAACAGCGAGGGCGGAAGCCATCTCTGCCGCTCTCATCCTTCGGGCATCCAGCTCCTTGGCGGATAGAAGCTGGCCGACGATCCGGTCGAGAAGAGCCAGGATGGGCAACGGGGGCTCCCCCTCATCCAGGAGCCGGCCGAGCTGTTTGAGTGCGCTCGCAGCATTTCGATCGGCGACCGCGTCGGTCAGCTTGAAAATGCTCTGGGCCTTTCCCCTGCCCAACAGAATCGACATCTCCTCGAGGTCGAGATTTTTCCCCGCAGCATAGAGCGAGATCTTCTCCAGCTCGCCCAACTGCCTGCGCAGGTCGGATCCGAACTCCATGGCCAGGTAGCTAACTTCTTCCCGACCCAGCCCCAGTTTCAGACGCTTAGCCTCACGGGCTATCCACCCCCCGACCTCGCGGTCTTTGAGGGGATCGCACCGGACCACCGCCGCTTTGGCCGCGAGCGATTTCCAGGCCTTCCGTCTCGCATCCGGCGCCTTCTCCAGCTCCAATACCAGCACCGTTTGGGGTGATGGGTTCTCGAGATATCCCACGACCGCATCCGCATCCGCCCCGCTGATCAAGCGTCCCGCCCGCCTGACAAAGACGCCTCGGCGCTCTGCCATCAAGGGATACAGGTTGCAAGCAGCAACGACCTGTTCGGCCGAAGCGATCTGCCCGTCGAACTTGTCGAAGTTGAACTGACGATCGGCATCACCCAGCGCCGCCGCCAAGATTTCTTTACCCGCAAGCTCGCGAAGATAATCCTGCTCTCCGGTCAAGATGTAACCGGGCGCCAGCTTGCCGGAAGATAGGTGGGCCGCCAGCTCGGAATAGGTCAGTGTCACGAGACAGAATCGATTCAGAAAGCTTCGAGGATGCGACTTACCAGAGTCTTCGAGAACTCTTCCGCCATTCGGGTGAACGCCATCCCCGACTGGTCGAAGAACTGTTCCGCGTCCTCTCCAATTTCGTATTCTTCACGGAAGCTGAATGTGGTGTCCGACCAAATGACCTGCTGATCGATCAGATCGGTGAATACCACTTCCGCCCGAATGATGATCGTGTAGCGCGAAGCCTGATTGGCGCTTTGTTCATCCTCACCGCCTTGGAGCACCGCCGGCTGCAGGATCAGCGCGGTGAGCTTTCCGCTCAAAACCGCGTCGGCACCGACTTCGTCGGCGCGAATGATGTACTTGCCGCGGGAGTTGAACTCTTCCACGACTTTGTAGGTGAAGAGCTCTTCAACCCCCGGCTGGGGCGTCAGGTTCAAGAACTGCGGAATGGCGATCACTTTGATGTGATCGGGGAGGAAATCTCCCTTCCCCGCCAGAGAGTAACCACAGCCCACCGAGGCGACGCCCATTCCTATCGAGAACAACCAGACCTTCCATCTCATAGATCTTCTCACTCGCTTACCACTACGTTGGCCAGGCGTCGCGGCACGACGATCACACGCTCTACGTTTTTGTCTGCGGTCAGGGCACGAACTTTTTCATCCGCGAGCGCCCGCTGCCGCAGCTCCTCTTCACCTAGGTCGGCGGGTATCGAAATACGGCTACGGACCTTTCCATTGACCTGCAGCACCACGGTAACGGTTTCCTGGGCGGCGATTTCTGCATCGCAGGAAGGCCAGGAGGACTTGATCAGACTCTTCCTGTGTCCCAGCATTTCCCACATCTCTTCGGCCACGTGCGGTGCGAACGGGCTAATCAAGGTGACGAGGATCTCCGTCGCCTCCCTGAGCGCTTTCCAGGTCTCGGCGCGCTCCGGACGCGGGTCGAGCCTGCGATAGACCTCGTTGGTGAGCTCCATGACGGCGGCAATGGCAGTGTTCAAGTGCAACCTCTCTTCGATGTCGTGGGTGACCCGCATGATCGTCTGATGAGTTTTCCGCCGAAGAGCCACTTCGGAATCGTTCCAGCCTTCGTCTCCTTCGATGGCACCGGCTGTCTTGAGCGAGCCCGCCTCCTGATCCACCAGACGCCACATTCGGTGGATAAAACGCGCCGGCCCTTCCAACCTCTGGCTCGTCCAATCGATTTCCTTCTCCGGCGGCGCTTCGAACAACACGTAGAGCCGCAGCGTGTCGGCCCCGTATCGGCCCACCACTTCGTCGGGCTCGACGACGTTGCCCCTTGATTTGGACATGGCGGCACCGTCCTTCAGCACCATGCCCTGAGAGAGCAGTTGCACCGCCGGCTCGTCGATTTCCACCAGCCCGAGATCCCGCATCACCTTGGTCCAGAACCTCGAGTAGATGAGATGCAGAATCGCATGCTCGATTCCGCCGACGTACAGGTCTATGGGGAACCAATACTTGACCTTTTCCGGATCGAACGGAGCCGTGTCATTCTTGGGATCGGTGTAGCGGTAGAAGTACCAAGAGGAGTCGACGAAAGTGTCCATCGTGTCGGTCTCCCGCTTGGCATCGCCGCCGCAGGAGGGACACTGGGTGTTCACGAACTCGGGTATGGATTGGAGTGGAGACTCGCCCTTGCCGGTGAGCTCGACCATTTGAGGAAGCACCACCGGGAGGTCTTCCTCGGGCACCGGTACAACCCCGCAGCCGCCACAGTGAATCATCGGGATCGGCGTTCCCCAGTAACGCTGACGCGATATGCCCCAGTCCCTGAGCCGGTAGGTGACGGTTTTTTTTCCAAACCCCTGCTCCTCGGCATGGCGAGTCATGGTGGCGATCGCTTCCCGGGAAGGCAGCCCGGTGAACTCGCCCGATTCAACCAAGGTGCCGTAATCGGTAGACGCCTCCTCCAATGTCTCCGACCGGAGCTCGGCGTCCGAAGGCTGAATGACTACCGGAATGGGAAGGTTGAATTTGCGAGCGAACTCGAAATCCCGCTGATCGTGGGCGGGAACAGCCATGACGGCGCCGGTACCGTACTCCATGAGCACGAAGCTCGAAACCCAAATGGGCACTCTTTCTTTGGTAAACGGATTCACCGCGTAGCGGCCGGTAAACATACCGGTTTTGTCCAGCTCTCCTGAAATCCTCGCTTCCCGCGCTTCAGCTTTCGCTTTATCGATATAGGCGGCCAGCTCGGGGTTGGCGGCGGCACAGGTCACGGCTAGAGGGAGCTCGGGTGCAAGCACCACGAACGATGCGCCGTAAATCGTGTCGATGCGGGTTGTGAAAATCCGGATTGGCTCCTCTTCGCGACCGGACTCGGACGGCTCGAGGGGAAAGTCGATTTCCGCGCCTTCCGACTTTCCAATCCAGTTGCGCTGCATGGTGAGGACCCGTTCCGGCCACCGGTCGATCTGATCCATGCCGGCTAGGAGCTCTTCCGCATAGGCGGTGGTTTTGAGGAACCACTGTTCCAAATCCCGCTCCACCACTTCCGAGTCGCATCTCCAGCACCTTCCGCCCTCCACCTGCTCGTTGGCGAGAACCGTCATGCAACCTGGGCACCAATTCACTCCGGATTTCTTCCGATAAGCAAGCCCCCTCTTCCACATCTTGACGAAGAACCACTGGTTCCACCGGTAATAGGAGGGGTCGCAGGTGGCGATCTCACGCTGCCACGCGTAGGAGAAGCCCATGCGGTGCAGCTGGACTTTCATGTGGGCGATGTTGGAGCGCGTCCAGGTCTCGGGATGGGCGCCGTGATTGAGAGCGGCGTTTTCCGCCGGCAGCCCCAGTGCGTCCCAGCCGATAGGGTGCAGGACGTTGAATCCCCGCATCGCCTTGAACCGCGCCACCACGTCGACAATGGAGTAGTTGCGCACATGGCCCATGTGCACCTTGCCGGAGGGGTAAGGAAGCATTTCCAAACAATAGTATTTGGGCTTTTTGGAGTCCTCGCTGACCTCGAAAACTCCGTCATCTGACCACTGTTTTTGCCACTTGGCCTCGATGGTCTCGAAATCATAGGATCTAGACATGGTTCCCCTCGAAAACCCATCATACTAGCACAACACGAGGATCGGGAAGTGAGACAGTAAAATAATGCGGCGCGAAAAGGTCATGAGCGCCATCCAGACCGGCCAACCCGTCCCATCCCGGGGACATATCTCATCTAATGGAAACGCCCATAAGACACTTTCCTACAAGCTGTTAACTGCTTAACAGTCGCTGGCATCAACCTTGCGTAACATAACGTTGGTGGGTGCGCAGGCAAACAGCTAGATAGATTCTTCAAACGGTCTGAGCATCCACCGGAAACTGGAGCGGGACGGGGGTCGGAGGCGTGGGTATCGGCCGCGGGCGTGGCGGCACATGTGGCCGAGACCCCGCCGGACCCTTAATAATCCCCCGGCGTAAGCCGGGGGATTGCTGCGGGCGCGTCGAATCGAACTCGACTGGGCGCGCTCGCATTGATAGAATTTCCGGATCCCCGACGACAGTCGGGCACAATTTTTCTCTTTCAAAAGTGATCCGGAAATAGGTTACCGCCGAGTCTTCTCCACCACTTTCTCCAACGCGGCAACCGCGGAGAGAATCTTCTCCGCTTGCATCGCTTCAGGCTCCTGATCGAGAGCTTGCCGGAGGATCTCGAGCGCTTCGCTGTAGCGGCTCCCCTTCTCGAGGAGCACGGCGAGGTTCAAGTAGGCAGGCACAAATCCAGGCCACAGCTCGACTTCCCTCCGGTAGGCCTGTTCGGCTCCGGTTTCGTCTTCGAGCTCCTCGAGCAGCAAGCCGAGTGTGAAGTGGGCCTCCGGGTAGCTCGGCGAGAGGCTGATCAACTCTTGCAGCACAGACCGTGCCTGCTCTGCTCTTGCCAGGCCCCGATAAGCTTGGGCCAGGTTGAATGCCGCTCCCTCGGGAGGCGTCTCGCCACCGAGCAGAGGCTCGAGGACTTCCACCGCCTGTGGATAAGACTGCATTGCCAGAAAAGCGGTGCCAAGATTAAAAGAAGCTTCTCCGCTATTCGATTCCAACTCGACGGCTCTCTCGAACGCTTCTACTGCCTCTTGGTGATGTCCTAGCTCGAATGCGGTGGCACCGATGGCCATCTGGATCTCGAAGCTGTAGCGATCTCCATGCGCGGCATGCCGGAGTCGTTCCAGGGCCTCGGCGGCTCTCCCCTCTCGTTGAAAAACCTGCGCCACCGCCAGGTTTGCCTGGGGATGGTCACCATCCACGATCAGGACCGCCTCGAATTGCTCCATAGCTTCTTCCTGGCGGCCCTCCTGCTGTTCGATGAGCCCGAGCGCATAGTGAGCCTCGACGAGCTCCGGTTCGCGTTTGAGAGCCAAATCGAGACGCTTTCTGGCTGCATCGAGCCGCCCAAGCTGCATATAGGCCGTCGCCGCGTGGAGCAGCACTTGAGGCTCCTTGACCCTCGTGTTCCTGCGCAGCCCGATCAAGCCCAGAACCGCCTCCAGCTCTCTCGCCGCCTCCTTCGCTTTGCCCGCTTTTAGATAGGCGAGACCGAGGCTGAAGCGGTAGTCAGGCACGTTGGGCTGGAGCGCGGCAACTCTCTTCAATAGCTTGATCGCTTCCTCGAACTCTCCGGCGTTGTAGCGCTCCAACCCGTCGCTATACAGGGTTTCCGGATTGGACCGTTGAAATGCTGGAGCGGAAACCGCAAGGCTGACGGAGAGGATAAAAAGCAGGACCCGCATTCGCACAATCCAATATAGCATGCGATCTGGATCAGCTTTTATCGCCTGCCGGCTCCAAAGAACGAAAGACTTTCAGCGTCATCGAGGAAACAGGCAACCGGGCCACCCTTTCGGGCTTGACCCAGGCCCGGCCGGAGCTTCTCGGACCCAGCTCGCTTCGCAACCGCGCCTCGAACGCCAGCAGCGTGATTCTACGATTCATAATGCTGTGTTTCACCTGCACGATCTCGCGGGTAGGCTCCACCTCGATCCCGTAGCGCGCTCGCACTTCACGTGCCACCGCGATTTGAGGGTCTTCCCCAGGTTCACAAGCCCCACCGGGAAGCTCCCAGAGATCCTGCATCAGCGAGTCTTCCCTCCGACGGTACATCAACAGACGCCCCCGCCGCCGAATCACAGCAGCGGCCAGCGTAACCGGAACCGATGCCGGCCTGGCTGCAACCTCCGGAAGAACCTTCTGGAGCCCTTCCCGCAGAGCGCCACAGTCCTCGGAGATAGGGCAAACCAGGCAACGAGGACTCCTGGCTGTGCAGATCAGAGCACCCAGCTCCATCAGAGCTTGATTGAACGCCGCCACCGAGCGGACCGGCAAGATCTCTTCAGCCTTGCGCCACAGAATCCTCCTGACCGGTGCCTGGCGTGGGTCTCCACGAACCAGGAAAACCCTTGCCAGAACCCGGGCCACATTTCCGTCGAGAATCGGAACCCTCTTTCCAAAAGCAATAGACAAAACCGCTCCGGCCGTGTAGCGGCCGACCCCGGGAAGCGCCATCCAGCCCGCGAGTGTTTCGGGAAAGCGTCCCCCGTTTGAATGGACGATCCACCGGGCCGACCGGTGTAAAGCCTTTGCTCTCCGATAGTATCCGAGCCCGGACCAGGCGGCCAGGACCTCCTGTTCCTTGGCGGAGGCGAGAGCCTCTACATCCGGGAAACGCTCGAGGAAGCGCCGGAAGTAAGGCAGGACGGTCTTGACCTGCGTCTGCTGGAGCATCAACTCGGAGACCCAAACTCGATAAGGCTCCCGATTCTCGCGCCACGGGAGGTTACGCTTGTGACGACGGTACCAGGCAAGAAGTCGTTTTTGGGAATTCACTTTTGGATCCTATCTAAACATAGGGATGCGCTTTCATAATCGGCACAAATGAGGTAAATTGGCGGTGCCCCCCGGTAAGCAGTGAGTAGAATATGAGCCTCGTCGCCCTGTTTCTGATTGGGATCCTTCAATATCCACACTCCGATTTGCCGGTAACCATTCGATGCGAATTGGATACGGAGCTGCCCCTCGCGGAGATTTCTGTTTCCGTTGAGGAGAAGCGGGAAGCGAGCGTCACTCCACAGTCCAAAGGGGAAACCGGCAACATGGTTACCCTTACCGAGCTTCCCGAAGGAGATCTGCACCTGCTCTTCTACCATGAAGCAACTCTATGCGGGAAAGTTGCAGTGACCGACGCCCGGCGAGGGGAGCTCATTCGCCTGAAAGTGAGGCTGGTTACAGGCAATGCCATCCTGCTGGACGAGTATCGAATTCGAGGCGTCAGCGGATTTTCGACTCCGAGGGCCGATTCACCTGTATCTGGCTCGCCACCCGTCACGACCTCTCCTCCCTCCTCTGCTTCTACACCACCGCCGGGCCTGACATCTCCCACACCAGCATCGCTCCCCAAAGCCATCTCTTCCGATCCCTGCCCCGCTCCCGGTGAGCCCATAACGCTCTCCGGCAAAGTGGTTCGCATCATCGACAACGACTCCTTCGAGCTCCAATCGGGTCTGTTGTCCTACGTTGTCTATATAGGAAGCGCCACCCGTTTCCGAGGGAGCAGACAAACGCTCCAAAGAAGCGACCTCCGTGAGAACCAATCTCTCACCATCAAGGGAACCGTCGCAGCCGGCCCCGAAGATGAATGCAGCATCGGCGCTAAAGAAATCCAGAGAAAACCCTAACCCACCGGGCCTGATTTGCAAAGCACTCTTCAGCAAGGCTATTCTGACACCATGGATCGAATCTCGCTGGATGAACGCTATGTCGATCTCGGGGTCAAGTTCATCGACCAGGACAACCTGGACCGGGCGCTCCGTTACCTCAACCGCGCCCTCAGTTTGAATTCCGAATCGTACCTCGCATATTACAACAGAGGCATCGTTTATGATTTGATGGATCGGCTGGACGACGCCCTCGCCGATTACAATCGCGCACTCGAGCTCAAGCCCTCCCACCTCGGGTCACTTCACAATCGCGGCGTGGTACTAAGGGAGCTCGGGCGTTCCGAGCAAGCTCTAGATTGTTTCGATCAGGTGCTGCGTTACGCCCCGGACAATGACGACGTCATCTACAACCGAGGTGCCGCTCTCGCGGACCTGGGAAGGCTGGATGAGGCGATCGAGCACTACGACCGAGCGATCCGGCTGGAAATCAACAAGATCGATGCCCGCATTGCGAAAGGCAACGCTCTCATCGAGCTCGGGCGCTATACCGAGGCCACCGCAGTGGCCGATGAAATCCTGGGTATCGAGCCCGGTTCCGTAGATGGGTTCGTTATGAAAGGCTTCGCCCAGCTGGATGAAAATCATATGGAAGAGGCGATCGAGTTTTTCAGTCAAGCTCTCCAAACCCAGCCCGATGATCACACCGCCTTGCTCCACCGGGGAGTAGCCTTCCTGCGACTGCGACAAAACGAGAAGGCGATTCGAGATCTCAACGCGGCGCTCAAGAATCACCCCGACTGTGATGAAGTCTTCTACAATCTAGCCATCGCTTACGTGGAGCTCGGCAATCGAGAAGCAGCAATCGACGCTCTTCAAACCGCTATCGAGATCCACCCTCCCCGGCGAGCAGATGCACAAACAGCAAAGGAGTTCGAAACCTTGCGCGCCGAGCCGCGCTTTAGAGCCGTGTTGGCAAGGCCAGGTCGCGCCAGGAAGGATTCACTGCCCCAGGGAAACCCCGGCAAAGGGAAATGACCGCTCTACATGAGCTGTAGCGATTATTATTGATGGGGCCTCTGCGTCTCTGCGGTGAAGCTCTAACAATCTAAAATGAACCGTAAAGGGAATTAGTGATGTCGGGAAAAGAAGGACAAGAGACTCTCAAAGGACAGGTAGCCATCGTGACCGGGTCGGCGCGCGGCATTGGCAGAACCATCGCGTTGGAGCTCGCCCGTCGAGGAGCGGATGTTGTGATCTCCGATGTCGACGAGGCCGGAGCCCGATCGACTTCCGCAGAGATCTCCGCTCTCGGAAACCGCTCCATGGCAATCCGCTGCGATGTCTCACAAAAGGAGCAGGTCGAAGCTTTGGTCAACGAGACGATCGAGGAGCTTGGAAAGCTGGACCTATTCGTCAACAACGCCGGCATCACCCGTGACACTCTAGTATTGCGAATGACCGAGCAACAGTGGAACCAGGTCATGGACATCAACCTCAACGGAACGTTTTTTGGATGCCAGGCCGCCGCCAGGGCCATGATCAAGGCCCGTAGCGGGAGAATCGTCAACATCGCCTCGGTCGTCGGCCTCATCGGCAATGTGGGGCAGGCAAACTACTCGGCTTCCAAAGCCGGCGTTGTGGCGCTCACCCGAACCCTGGCCAAGGAGCTGGCGCCACGAAATATCAACGTCAATGCCATTGCTCCCGGATTCATCGAGACCGAGATGACGCGGCAATTACCGGACAAGGCGAGGGACGCTTTCCTGAAGAACATACCTCTCGCACGCCCCGGGACTCCCGAGGATGTGGCGAAACTTGCTTGTTTCCTCTGCTCCGCAGAATCGGATTACATCACCGGCCAGTGCATTGCTGTTGATGGGGGAATGACTTAGCTCCACGCGGCTTCCAGGGCGAGCGACGCGGGGCTACCCGGATTCCGATATTTCATGATGATCGGTGCGTACAAGGCCAGCCCCTCACGGGAAGCCAGCTCCCCTTTTGCCGGCCGACTCCCCGGCACCACCACCGCCCCTCGGGGAATGGCCAAAGGCTTATCGGCTTCGGCTCGCAACACGACCTCGTTTACCACGTCGTAAACCGGTGTGTACCGGGTGAGGATGGTGCCCGCGGCCAGCACCGCCCCTTTTCTAATTAAAATTCCTTCGTGCACGACCGAACCGGCTCCCACCTGAACGTCGTCCTCGATGATGACCGGCAGGGCGCTGGTTGGCTCCAGCGCCCCACCGATCTGAGCTCCCGCCGATAGATGAACGTGACTGCCGACTTGCGCACAAAAACCTACAAGAACGTGCGAGTCGATCAACGTAGACTCTCCGACGTAGGCTCCGACGTTGACAAACATGGGCGGCATGCAAACCACCCCTCTACCCAGGTAGGCTCCCTCCCGGATGGAAGACCCACCCGGCACCACCCGCACGCCATCTTCGACCTCCAGATTCTTCAAAGGGAACGTCTGGTTGTCGAAGAAGCGAAAACGTGGATCGATGGAGAAATCTTCCACTTGGCCGAGACGAAAACCCAGAATGATGCCTTTCTTGACCCAGGGATTCACTTCCCAGCCATGGGGACCGAGCTGGGCGGCTCGGATCTCTCCGCTTGCCAGCTTCCGCCGGAGCTCGAGAAACCCAGCCTCCGCCTCCTCAGGCAGATCGTGGGGTGGAGCTTCGAAAAAGTCTTCGATGCTCCTCTGGAGCTCGCTCACCGGTTTGGCTTTTTTCTTCTTTGCCATAAATAGTCCTTGCCATGAGGCGGGCAGCGAACGAGCCGGTTTTTCGTGGAGCTTTCGTCCCTTGTCAGCTCTTTTTCGATTCGGAGCCCAACATAACGGTTCGACCTTCTGGATCGGTGGTCACGATCACTCGGTGTCCCCAAGGCATCTCCTGTGGGGGCCCCATGAACGCGACGCCGCGAGCCACGAGCTCAGCAAACACGCCGTCTACGTCGGCCACTACGAAATACAGGGTCGGTTCTCTTGGCGGTGGTTGATCGCCCGTCATCTGAGGATGGGGAGGCATGAAGCCGATGCTCGATGTCGAGGTGGTATGAACGATCAGATAGTTCAGGTTCGATTCGCGCCGTTCGGTCTCGAAACCCAAAACATCCCCATAGAACTTCTTCATCTGATCCACTTTGTAAGAAAGAAAATCCACGTGTTGCGTACGGATTCCGATGATGTCCTGCGGCGAAATTGAGCCGGCTTGATCTTTCAACGGCTTTGCTGTCGAAGCCTTCTTTGCGCCCTTGGACTTAGAGGTCTTGTCCTTCGACGGGGTTGTTTTTTTTGCAGAACCGGTCTTTTTGACGGCCTTCGGCGCGGTATTCTTCGTGGCCGCCTTGTTTACCTCTTTTTTGACCATATCCGTCTCCCGCTCGGTCTGTGAGGGTCGCAGCGCAACCTTCCGGTGAAATCTCAGTCACACATTCTGGCCCGCCTGTGGAAGCGCTGTCAATGGAGGGTTTTCAGATTCCTCGCGGGAGCCCAGCGTTCAACCACGTAGACAGTCCCAGAACTTGCCATGCACGCTTCGAACCGATGCGATCAGCTCGTCAGCCGACCCGCCCGAGGCAAGCTCTTCCGGGCCCTTGTCAAGGCCGGCCATGACTTCCAGCACCGATAGGACCGCTCGTTCGAGGCTGGTCAAGTTGTAGCCTCCTTCGAGCGCAAAAACCACCTTTCCCCCGCAAGAATCGTCGGCGATCTGCAAAATCTGGCTCGCCAAAGCCGCGTAGCCTCTGTGGGTTACACGCATACCCCCCAGAGGATCCGACTCATGGGCGTCGAAGCCGGCCGAGACGAGGATCAAGTCGGGGGCGAACTCCCGGCTCACCGGAACAATAATCTCCCGGAAGGTTTGAACCAGCTCCGCATCACCCATTCCCGCCGGCATGGGCAGGTTGAGGGTAAACCCTTCACCGGCATCCTTCCCCACCTCGGTCACCGCGCCGGTTCCAGGATAGTAAGGCCACTGGTGAGTCGAGACGTACAGCACCTCGGGTGACGTGTAGAAAGCCTTTTGGGTGCCGTTACCATGGTGGAGGTCGAAGTCCACGATGAGAACGCGCTTCGTGCCATGAGTGCGGAGAGCGTATTGAGCCGCGATGGCCACGTTGTTGAAGAGGCAGAAGCCCATGGCTTTATCCGGCTTGGCGTGATGGCCGGGAGGCCGAATGAAAGCAAAGACATTGGCAACTTGGTTCTTCGAAACAGCGTCTACCGCCACCAGAACCGATCCAGCCGCTAAAAGGGCGATTTCCGCCGACTCCGGCGAAGTCACGGTATCTTCGTCGAGGTAGGTGCGCTCTGCCTCCTGGGTCGCAAGAATCTCTTGATAGTGCCGATCGGTGTGAACGAGAAGGATTTCGTCTCGTGTAGCGGGGCGGGGCTCCAGGGAGGTCAACCGCCCGGACAGAGACGGAGCATCCAATGCCCGCCTCACCGCTCCCAATCGCGATGGATTCTCCGGATGCCCCTCCCCGGTGCGGTGATCCTTGAACCGGTCGCTGAAAACCACCCCGGTCCGACGGCTCGTGTTTTCGCTCATGACGAATAGCGCTTGAACAACAGGGCGGCGTTCGTCCCGCCGAATCCGAAAGAGTTGGATAAAGCGTAATCGACTTCGGCAGGGCGCGCCCGGTTGGGGACATAGTCGAGATCGCAGTCCGGATCACGAATCTCGTAGTTCATGGTAGGGGGTAGAATCCCTTCTCGGATAGCGAGCGAGGTAATGCCCGCTTCCATGCCTCCCGCCCCACCCAAAAGATGGCCGGTCATCGACTTGGTCGAGCTGACCGCGACACGGAAGGCATGCTCCCCGAAGACTTTCTTGATAGCCATCGTCTCGATTCGGTCGTTAAATAGAGTAGAAGTGCCGTGAGCGTTGATATAGCCGACTTGCTCCGGGCTCACCCCGGCATCATCCAAAGCCACCTGCATGACCCGAATGGCCCCATCTCCGGTTTCCGAAGGAGCGGTGATGTGGTAAGCGTCCGAGGTCATCCCGTAACCCACGATCTCAGCGTAGATACGGGCACTCCGCTGGAGAGCACTGTCGAGGCTCTCGAGCACCAGTATCCCGGATCCCTCGCCCACAATAAAGCCATCTCGATCCTTGTCGAAGGGTCGCGAAGCCTTCTCCGGCTCGTCATTGCGCTGGGACAGCGCCCGCATGGCGGCAAACCCGCCGATCCCCATTGGAGTGATGGCGGCCTCGGCTCCGCCGGCAATCATCGCATCCGCCTGACCCCGTTGAATGATCTTGAAAGCATCTCCAATCGCATGGGAGCTGGCCGAACAGGCGGTAGCAGTGGCGGAGTTCGGCCCCTTGGCGCCAAAACGAATGGATACCTGGCCCGACGCCAAGTTGATGATGCAGCCGGGTATGAAGAAAGGTGAAATCTTCCGAGGCCCCCCTTGCAGCAGGGCCTGGTGCTCCCGCTCGATGGTTGAGAAGCCTCCGATACCCGACCCGACGTAGACTCCCACCCGTTCGGCGTTCTCCGGGGTGATCTCGAGCCCGCAATCTTCCATCGCGAAAGTGGACGCCGCCAGGGCATAAATAATAAAGGCGTCCATCTTCTTGATTTCCTTCTTCGCCACGAACTGCAGCGGGTCGAAACCTTTCACCTCACCGGCAATGCGGGTGCTGAAAGATGAGGCATCGAAGTGGGTAATGGAGCCGATGCCGCTCTTGCCTTCCAGAAGGGCCTTCCAAGTCTGCTCGGTTCCAACACCGATGGCCGAGACCAAACCCACACCGGTCACTACGACTCTTCTTTTCAAGCCACTGTCTCCCGGGCCTTTGACGCAAGCTTAGAAGCAGCTCGCGTGGCTTCTGTTTGAACCGATCCGATAGCTCAACACTTCAGAGCTGGGCTCTCGTTTCCGGTTCGGCGCTTACTGCTTCTTATGCTCCTCGATATAGGAGATGGCTTCCTTGACGCGGGTGATTTTTTCGGCGTCTTCGTCGGGGATCTCCAGCCCGAAGGACTCTTCGAGCCTCATGACCAGCTCTACCTGGTCCAAAGAATCCGCGCCCAAGTCTTCCACGAACGAAGCATCGAGGGTGACTTCTTCTTTGTCGACTCCCAGCTGCTCGGATACGATCTCGGTCACGCTTTTAGAAATATCCGTTGTGCTCATTCATTCCTCCATCAACGTTGTTTAGCGGCTCAGGGCCGCTTATCATAACGACTAACGATTTAATTCGCTACATATCTTTCCCAGGATCTTTTCAACCTCTGCTGGGCTTCCTACCGATGTGACCAAAGCACCTTTGTGAATTTTCCGCACCAATCCGGAAAGCACCTTGCCCGACCCTACTTCCAAGAACCGAGTTGCCCCCTCCTCGACCAACTTCTGAACCGACTCTTCCCATCGAACCGGTGCGGTGACCTGTCGTTCCAGAGCCTCCCGAGCCTCGCCAGCCTTCCTGATGGGGGCGGCGTCCACGTTGGTCACCAAAGGCACCCTCAAGTCGGAAAACGAAGCGTCCTTCAGGTCCCGGGCCAACCTCGCTGCGGCCGGCTGCATCAACCGGCAATGAAACGGTGCGCTCACCAGGAGCGGTATGGCACGCCGAGCCCCATAATCCTTCGCTTTGATGGAAGCGCGCTTTACCGCTTCCGCCTGTCCGGAGATCACCACCTGCCCCGCTCCGTTGAAATTCGCCGGCTCAACCACCTCCGCCTCGGCAACTTCACGACAAAGCTGCTGGACCTTTTCTGCGCTGAGTCCCAGAATTGCAGCCATCGCACCCCGGCCGACCGGAACCGCTTCCTGCATGTATCGGCCCCGCTTGCGCACCAGGGCCAGAGCGTCCTCGAGTCGCAGGGAGCCGGCCGCAACCAGAGCCGAGTACTCTCCGAGACTGTGTCCCGCGACCCAATCCGGCTGCAAACCCCGGCTTCCCAACACCCGCTGGATCGCGATGCTGGTAGCCAAAATTGCGGGTTGAGTGTTCTCGGTAAGCTGCAGGTCGCTGTCCGGCCCCTCGAAGCATATTCGGGAGAGCTCGAAGCCCAGAGTACGGTCGGCGATCTCGAAGACCTCCCGGGCCTCGGGATAGGCATCGGCCACGGCCTTGCCCATTCCCGCCGTTTGCGAGCCTTGCCCTGGAAAAACAAATGCTATCTTGCTCATGCCATTCGCACTCGCTTCCAGATACGACCGAGCCCCAATTCCTCCCGGATGACAGAAACCACCTTTAGAATGATGTTTCGAGGGGCAAAAGATCCACCCTTGGCGCCGATCTCCAACTTATGTTTAGACGCCGTGGGAAGCTCCCGCGCCAGAGTTGCGTCGGGATGTCAGGCTTCCTTGACCTCCATGACCTGATTACCCTTGTAATAACCACAGCTCAAGCAAACGCGATGCGGAGGTTTGGGCTGGTGACAGTTCGGGCACTCGGAAAGGGTCTTGCTCGGGAGGGCCTGATGTGCCCGCTTTTTGTTGCGGCGGCTTTTCGAGTGGCGCCGCTTCGGATTAGCCATTCTCGGTGTCTCCTTTTACCTGCCGGCTTGCCTCAGCCGGCCGCACAGCAAATTGGCATTGGGGCAAATCGCGAGCTCGCCCCGTCAATACTACGGCTTCAACAACGTCTTGAGGGTAGCCAGCCGCGGATCCACTGTATCCCGGACGCAGCTACATGAAGAGAGGTTCAGGTTCGTGCCACATTCCGGGCACAAGCCCCGGCAGTCATCGTTGCAGAGAGATTTCATCGGAAGTGCCAGTAAGACTTGCTCCCTGATCATGTGTGTCAAGTCAATCTTGTCATCACGGTAGAAGCTGACAGCCAGATCTTTTTCCTTGAGCTCGAGCTCCTCGTCCTTGATCTTTTTCGGACCCCGGTTGGCCGACTGAGGCAAATAAAAAAGGTCAAGCCTTTCGCGAACCTTCAGGACAAACGGCTCCAAGCATCGAACACAGCCGGTCTCCACGGAAGCGTCCAAGCTGCCCAACAGGCAAAAGGCCCCCTCATCCACCGGTGTGAGCCTGCCGGAGACGTGAACCCGATCCAGCAAACGGTTACCCTCTTCGAGACTCAAGCTGTCAGCAGGAATATCGCGCTCGACCGCCAGCCCCTCAGGGGGCACCTGCTGCACATCGATAAACATGACTGGCCCCTAATAGTCGCTCGCTTCCTCCCGCCAATACCCCTTCGGGCCCAGCTTTACCGGAGCTAGAAGCTCAGGTTGAGCGCCGAATTATAGCATGCGAGCTGGGAGTGTCAAGGAACTGAGGAAAATGAGAAGAAAAAGAGAACGCCAAGCCTATCGATAACGCTGTTGACGGAGCCTAGACGGCATCTGGAGCCGGTTCCCGGTCACTCTTTCGTCTCCGAGCTCCCAACTACCGCGTCCAGGTCGAGGTAGTTTCCGAATTGCTTCGAGCCACTAATCGTCGATATCGCATGCTTGAAGATCATCTGGTCCACGCCGTTGTTCTCCATGATGATGGCGAAGCGATCGAAATTCTTGATGCGTCCGGTGAGCTTGGTTCCGTTCATCAGGTAGACGATCACATTCAACCGTTCGCGCCGGGCGTGATTCAGAAAACTGTCCTGAACATTAGGAGGCTGTTTCTGCATTCAGGCTCCCCTCCTCCTTACTCTTCGAACCTAATTAGACCCCATACTAACAGAAACGAGCTCCTCATTAGAACCGGAGCGAGAGCGGTGGTGAGCTTGAAATCCGAGCTCGGCGCTCAAATGCTCGCGGACCGCTCCCACCACCTCAGGGTCGTCACCGTTGCCGGCAAACCAGATTATCCCTTCTTCCCGCCGAAACCAAGTCATTTGCCGCTTCGCGTATTGAACCGTAGCTCTAACCGTCAGGCGTTCGGCCTCGAGTAAGCTGAGATCACCATCCAGGTGAGCCTTGGTTTGCCGGTACCCGATAGCCTTGAACGCCGCTGGAGTGGGGCCAAACCGTGCGGTCACGCGGCGTACCTCGTCCACCAGCCCCGAGTCGAACATCTGCCTCACCCGCTTTTCAACCCGCCGCACCAGTTCCTCCCTCGGCGGCGCCAAACCGACAACCATGAAGCGGTAGCCCTCGAGCAGGCTTCGCCTTTTCCGCATCCTATCGCTCATGTTCTCGGAGGACGTCAGGTTGACTTCCAGCGACCGAATCAAGCGAAGCCGATCGTTGGGGTGGATGCGCGCCGCGGAGGCAGGATCCCGTTGCTCGAGCAGTCGGTGCAAGAAACCGTGACCTCTCCGGTCGGCAATGCGGGCGAGTCTCGCTCGCAAATCGGGCCGGCGTCCGGGGCCTTCGAACAGTCCATATCGAAGGGATCGGAGGTACAGACCGGTTCCCCCAACCACTATCGGCAATTTTCCACGATGCTCTATGTCTCGAACGATAGGGGCGGCGGTTCGAATGTAGTCGGCAGCCGAGAACTCCCGGTCAGGCTCCAGCAGGTCGAGGAGATGATGGGCAATCCCCTGCCGGTCTCGGCAAGGTACCTTGCCGGTTCCGATGTCGAGATGACGGTAGACCTGAAGGGCATCGCAGCTCACAATCTCCCCGTCGAACGCCTTCGCCAACTCGATGGAAAGGGCGCTCTTGCCCGAAGCGGTGGGTCCGGTCAGTGCAACCACGACCTGGCGTTTCGCTCGATTAACCACTCTCGTGACCAAGGAAGCTCGCCGGTTCTTCCAAACGACATCAATGGCTGAGCATGCGAATCACGTTGAGAACCAAGATCACACCACCAAGGATGACCGCACCGAACATTTCCGATTTTTTCAGGCGCGGTAGGGATCTGCGCCGGAGCCGAGACGCATCCATGATTCGCTTTAGAGAAACTCTCACAGTTTAGCTCTAATTTTTTGGAAAACTTGAATGAGCTGGCTCTCGTGGGAAGCGCCGAGAGTGCGCTTGACCGCCAGCAACTCTGCGTAAAGCAGCTCGTTGAGAGCCCCGATGAGCTCTTCGCGTCGCCGTGCGGCATCTTCGATGTTCTGGATGTTCTTTTCCAACTGCTGTGGGTCGAGCGTTCCATCCCGGTTGAGCAGCACTCGATCGAAAATCGACTTCGGTCGCTCCTTGAGCTCGTTCAAGTACTTCTCCAGGATTATCTCGGCAATCGGGCCCACCTCGCCGGACATGTGACGGAAGAGGTAGCGGTACATCTCGTTGTAGACCGCTACGATGTTCGCAGGGTCCTCGCCGTCGCTACCTTCCCGATCGTGCGGTTGCTCCTTGCGCCTGCCTTGCAGCACCCCCACGGAAAGGAAGGCATGAATCACTTTGCGGGTCTCGGCTTCTCCGATCTCGCTTTCGCGACAAGCGTCGTCCACCGTGCACTGGTCCTTCACCAAGTCGAGTACGTGCTTTTCATGGGGCTCGAGCTCCAGCGGCAAGTCTTTGCCGGTATTTTCCAGGATGAAATCCATCGGGACGAAGTGCTGCCGAATGGAACCTCCGCTGTCGACCTGGCGAATCCCCTCGATAATCAAAGCTTCCACCTCGAGATCCACGGTGATTTTCTCGCGGGTGGGACGGTCGTCTTCATCGAATTGGAAAAAACCATCCTCCCAGGTGAAAAGGCTCCAGGCGATCTCTCGGATCTGCTGCTCAATGGCCCACCATAGATCCTTTGGAGAAAGCACTCTGCTTTCCACCAGCGCTTTGCCCAGGCGTTGGCCTCCGCGAATGCGGTTGGAGAGCCTGAGATATTCGTCCGCCGAGATCTTGCCTCCCCGCAACAGCACTTCACCCAGACGATCCTGGGTGAGGCTCGATCCGGCAAAGACGACTCGACCTTCCTTGAAGAAAACCGATTTGCGAACTCCGGCGTTTACCAACGAAAGCACACCGGTCCGTTTGGACGACTGGAGAAAGGCCAGCAGTTGCGGAAAGCTGACGGCCGAGAGCCTGCCGCGGAGCGAACCAGTCTTTGCAAGCTCTTCGACGTCAGTGACTTCAGAGGTCTTCATCGCTTAAAGGGGTGGATAGGCATTTATGCTAGGGGAGCAGGCGCAACTTGTCAAGCGACATGACTCGTGTAGCCGGGTAGTAATGGCTCAAGATAGCGAGGTAGTCGTAACCAGCCATCGCCATGCCGTAAGCCCCCACCTGGCAAAGTCCTACCCCGTGCCCCCACCCGCCGCCGGTAAAGATCCAGGCATCCACACCCCCGTTGGGAGTCCGTTGCCTGTCAATGAAGAACAAATTCTCCCGAATTCCGAGACTTCGACGGATCGCCAGCCCGGTGAGAATGACCGTCCGCTCCGCCCCAACAACCTCAAGCTCGGCAACCCGGCCGGACTGCCCGTAGCGCTTGGGTCTCAAGTCAATGATGTTCCCCAACCGTTCCCGTTCGTTCATCTTGCGGGTGATCTCTTGGTTCGTCTTGCGTACCGTCCACCGGGAAAACCGGGAGCTCCGATCGAAATTGACTCCCAGAGAGGCCAAAACGATGAGATCGATACCACCCTCACCCCGGTGAAACAGAATCCGGTCGCCGGACTGAATCGAAAGACCCGGCGTGAAATAGATCTTGTCGTTTGTTTTTCGGAACAGAAACCTCCGTGCCGCCAAGGGCAAGGTCTGCTCGGTCTCTGCCGTTTTCATAGCGATTTGCTCGCGCTCGGCGTCGACTCCAACCACGGTTGCCTCGGTCAGAGGAGCCACGCCGCGCGAAGCGACCAAACGGTAGAGGCTCGCCAAAACTTCTTGCCGAGTGAGCACTCGCTCCGGATTGAGGCCATCGGACGGCGGCTGGATCCACTGCTGTTGAATCCAATAAGCCAGCGTTCGGCGCTCCGATTCCGTGAGCCCCGGTGTTTCGGAGGCGGGAACCAGCCGCTCCGTGTCCCGGAGGGAGAGCAGAAAAGGCAGTCGTCCTTGCCAGCAAAGCGAGTCCGCCAACTCCCGCGTAAACGCCAACTCGGTTATCGCGGCGTCTCCCTCCGTCAAGCCAGGACATTGAATCTGGCCGAGCCGCGCAATGGAACGTCCCGCCCAACGCGAGACTTCAGAAGCGGTGGCCGGTTCAGCGAGCGAATCACCCTCCACCTCCCCTTCTTCTACCAACCCTAGAACCAGCGCTCCGGCAACTTCCAGGCTGGTGGCCGGTACCTCACTGGAGAGCAAACGGAGTCCCGGCACTTCCGAAAAGCAGGGCCGGCTCACGAGGTAGGCTCGAGGAGGTCCGTTGAACACGTTTTCAACGTTTTCGGTATGGCCGCCGCAAGTCGATGTATAGAGCGCATCAATGGGCTTACCTTCGAAGGTCAAGACTTGGCCCCGGGTAGCCACCACCGCCTCGTTTCCCATCGGTTGCTCCACAGCTACGCCCCGGTAAACCTGACAAGCCGGTGTGGCACAAATGTCGTACCCCTCGGCCTCAAACTGGCCGAGATGCCGAATCGCATAGGTACGCGCCGCCACCGCCTGAGCCATGATGGCTTCCACCTGCGGGAATACCGCCGGAGAAAGCTCGGCCGGCACCACACCCTTCAGATAGTCTTCGAGGTTCAAGACGTTGACGATGGTGAATCGGTTCGAAGCATTTACCGAGATTTCGATGGTGCCCCGGTAGGGACTGCCATCTACTTCGACCCAGGCACCTCGAGCCCCCGGATAAACCAGAAGGACCATTTCGGGGGTGCGCAGCGCCTCCGCGCCGGCGCGACGCAAGACCAGACTCGTCGGGCGGTAGGAGGAGGACGGCTCGACGACCACTCGTGTCGTCTCGAAACCGAGCCGGGTAAACCGCTCACGCGCCTCGTTTGCCCCCGAAGCGGTGCTGAAGTTACCCACTCGAACCGCAAAGCGCCCGCTGATCGGCTCGCGGGAGATCCGGCCCGATGCTTCGATTTCCTCCTCGAGTGAAGTCAAAATGTGCTCGGCAGCGGATCGGGAGAGAAACGAGCCGACCTGCAGCCGGTAAATCCGACCTTCTCGAAGCGCATCAACCTGCCTTTCGATGAGCACATCCTGCGAGTCGATCCACAAGGAACCGGCTCGAATCCTGAGAGGTACAGAAGATGTCAGTCGCACCGCTTCGGCGCGGGTGGTCAACCCGACTCGGATGAGAGGTGGCGGCGGCGCATCCACCGGGGGCGGCTCGAGGTCAGGCGGTAAGGGCTCAGACGCTCGGACTCCAGCCCTATCGCTGGGCGTTGGTGCAAGAGAAGGAGGCTCCGCCTTTGGCGCCGATTTCCCACCGCAGGCAAAAAAAAGACCGAGTTGGAGGAGAGTAATCGATGGTAGAAGGCGCAACGTCACGGAAACAGATCGTAAGGCTGCTCGTTAAACCAAAAAATGATGATGATGTCGAAACGATCATCGGGATAGCTGTCAGGCAGGGGCAAGAGATCGGCGGCGCGCAGGGACCCAGTCGCGAAATTGTCGAATCCAGCCACACCGGAAGGTATGATGCGCTTGAGCTCGGCAAGATCTCCATTGCGTAAGACCGAAATACCGACGGCCGTATGCCCGGCTTGAAAAGCCGCGGAGTAGGGCCCCGATGCATTCCAGAGCCGGTGCACCTCAGCGGAGAGGCGCATGAGCCAAGGAACGAAGTCGGCGCCCTTGTCATCGTAGTAGAAGGTGTTGTCCTGGCCTGTTACCAGTCCGCCCGCCAGATTATGAAACCGCGTGCCCATCAAGAATCGCCGAATGTCTTCAAAGGGCCCACCTTCACCTCTCTCACCTCCCTCGCCATTATCGGCCGAACGAGGCCGAGCCTGACCGGGAGCGGCAGCGGGAGGTGAAGCTTTTTGCAGAGGCGGTTGATTAGGCGTTTCCGGACTGTCGCCGAAATAAGTAAAGCCCGGATCCTTAGGCAGGAGATCGGCGAGCTTCAGCACGGAATCCCCCGCATCGTCACCTTCCGCAGCGCCTTCTCGATCCAGGCCTCCTTCTTCGGTCAAGTCCTGCTCCACTAGGTCTTGTTCGACTCCACCGGCTTCCTCTTCGGGAGCCTCCTCCCCCGGTTCGCCTTCTTCACCGGGATCCTTGGTCTCCTCGTCGGTATAGAACTCGTCGCTGTTGCCCTCGGAGAAAGGCAAGCTGTTTTGAAACTCCTGCTGCAGCTCGGGAGGAGCCGGTCGGCTCGCCCTCGGAATGAGCAATCGATTCCTGGCTGGCTCCTGCATCAAAAGCCGTGCTTCCGGACCCGGGACCACCGGCATGATCGGCACCGCCGGTACCGCCGGCATCGCCGGATCTTGCTCATCCATGAACAAAACCAACCTCTCGGGTTCTTCCACGAGCTCTACGGCTTGCTCACTGGGAGCAAAGAGGACCGGCTGCAAAACGAGAATCAAGACGATGAAGAGATGAAAAGTGACCGAGGCCACGAACCCGATTTCGCGCCTCTTTCCAATCGGTAGATGCTCGACCCCACCGGGTTCCTTAGAGAGGGCGCCTGCAGAGTACAGCAGCCCGGGAAACAGTCGCTGCTCGGCCCAGGTTCTGGAAAGAAATACCTCGAGGCCCTGTCCTTCGTACCCTGGGGGATGGGGCGTCGTCGGAGCAACGCCTTTCCTCTTTTTCTTTCGTCGCGGTGGTCTTGGGGCGCCGCGTCTCAAAACAACCGGCTTTCGTCCCGGTCCCCTGTATAGCGCCTGCAATGTCGAACCTCGAAGGACCCGCCGGCCTCAGCCGTTTTGAATCGCGAAATTGCTGATATTATGGGCCTTGTTGGATTATAGCCAGCGGAGATCGCACGGGCAAGCGGCGTAAACGGTCTCTATCCCCTCTTTATCTCCTCAGCCCCTTGTTCTTCCATGGCAGCGAGCACCCGGCTGGCAAGTTGGAGGGCTCGGAGACCGTCTTGCCCGCTAACCACCGGTCTCGAGCGTTTTTGAACCGCGTCCACAAAATCTGCCAGCTCGAGCTTCAAAGGTTCCTGCTTCTCGAACGTCAAGGCCCGCTGCTGAATCTCCGGCCCATGACCTTGCCTTTGAATCAGCTGATAACAAATGGCTTGCTGATTGAAGTAATCAACCGAGACGTAGCGCTGCCGTTCCCAGATCCGGAGTTTCCTTACTTTCTCCTGCGATATTCGGCTGGCAGTCAAGTTGGCGACGCAGCCCGATTCAAACCGAATTCGGGCGTTGGCAATGTCCACCCGCTCGGTCAAGACCGGGACCCCAACCGCGTCAATGGAAACCACCTCAGAGCGAAGTAGAGATGCAACGATGTCCAGATCATGAATCATCAGATCCAGAACCGCGTCGATATCCAGGCTGCGAGCCGTGAAAGCACCTAGCCGGTGTACCTCGATGAATCGAGGATCGCTCGATAGCTCGAGCACCGCCTTCACCGCAGGGTTGTAGCGCTCGGTGTGTCCCACCGCGAGAATGCGGTTGCCGGCATGGGCCGCTTCGACGAGCTCCCGGGCCTGGCTCTCGGTCGCCGCAATCGGTTTCTCGACCAGCACATCCACACCGGCTTCAATGAGCGCGAGCGCGATGGAATGGTGGTCCACCGTGGGGACGGCGACGCTGGCAGCACGGATGCGAGGAATGAGTTGGCGATAGTCGGCTACCGCATCGGCACCATAGGATTCGCCGACCTGTTGGGCTCGTTTTTCATCGATGTCGGCAACCCCGATGAGATCCACCTGCGGCAAGCTCGCGTAGATCCTGCCATGACGGCTTCCCAGGTGTCCGACACCGATGACCGCCACCGGAATCCGTTCGTTTCGGGTCACGGCTCGTCCTTGGAGGGCGATTCCGTCGCACCGACAACGGCGATTGCCGCTTCATCGGCACGTAGAATCAACTCATCCCGTTCCAGCAGGAGCGTTTTACCCGCTTCCAAAGCTAGAGCCGAAGCCCCCGCATTCACCATGGAATCGATGGTGGAAGGACCTACAACCGGAACGTCGAAGCGCATGTCCTGATGGGGCCGGGCCACTTTTACCACCGTGAGCCCGCCATGCAGCGCCGAAACAATCCTGCCCGCCCGCCGGATGGTCTCGTCGGTTCCCTCCATGGCCTCCGCGGCGACCACCGCCCTGTCCTTGACGACGACCGTTTGACCGATATCGAGGCGGGACAGTTCTTTGGCCATCCCGAACCCAAAGTCGATATCTTGCTTCTCGACCCGGGTCGGAGAACGCCGCCCTATCGTTCCCGAAGAAGCGATGAGCGAGGTGAGAAACGAAGTCGAGTCCATGAGATCGATGCCTTCCTCGGCTAAGACCTCGGCAACCGCTTTGAGAATAGCGTCGGGATTCCGGGTCGTAAGACGCGACAACACTTTCAACAACAACCAGTCGGGTCGGAGCAGACTGAATATTTTTTTATGCTTGACCTGGCCGGCCATAAGGGCGCGGCGAATCCCGGCGTCTTTGAGAATCCGGACCGTGCGGCCGACCTGTCCGAGGCCAACCCAATGCAAATTGACGGCGAGCTCCCGGATGGCCGGCTCGGTTTCTTCCTCGATGGCAATGGTGACCACCGGCACGCCCCGGCGCTTGGCTTCTTCCAGAACCAGGAAGGGAAACTTGCCGTTTCCGGCAATGAGACCTATCGCTTCAGTCTCAGTCGCGCTCGTCTTGGTCACGGCCCCGCTTGATGACCACTCCCCGCTTGGACTCGCGTACGAACTTTACGATGCGATCAACATCTTCGTTGGGCGGTTCTTTTTCCAACTGGTCAAGCGCCTGGGATAGGTTGAGATTGGACTGCTGAAATGCTCGGAAGGCCTGTCGAATGGCGGCGATGCGCTGTTGAGAAAAATCGCGTCGCTGCAGTCCGACAATATTGAGACCGTACAAGCGGGCTCGGTTGCCTACCGTCAGAGAAAAGGGAAGCACATCTTTGGTGACCACCGTATAACCACCGACGTAGGAATAGGCTCCCACTCTGCAAAACTGATGTACTCCGCTGTATGCACTGATGGCAGCTTGGTCTTCGACGATCACATGTCCGCCGAGCGTTGCGGCATTGCCGAAGACGACCGAGCTGCCGACGATGCAGTCATGGGCGATATGGGTGTAAGCCATGAAGAGATTCGAGTTGCCGATGGCAGTATGTCCACCGCCCAGTCCGGTTCCCCGGTGGATGGTTACAAACTCACGGAAGACGTTGTCGTCACCCACTTCCAGTGTCGATTTCTCACCCTTGAACTTGAGGTCCTGGGGCTCGAGCCCGATGGAGGCAAAGGGAAAGACCCGGTTGCGGGCACCCAGTGTGGTATAGCCCTCCACAACCGCATGGGCCTCGATCACCGTGTCGGGTCCCAAAGAGACGTTCTCACCGATAACCGAATACGGGCCGATTCGCACTCCCTCGGCCAACCGCGCGCCGGCAGGGATGATGGCAGTGGGATGACACTCGACGGTGGCCGCTTTCATGTCGCGTCAACCCCGGTCAAGGTCAACTCGGCTTCGGCGACCACCTGGCCTCCGACCTCCGCCCGGCCGACCAGCTTCCGAAAGTTGCCGCGCGCCTGCCGAACCGTGACCTCGAGCTTGAGCTGATCCCCCGGCCCCACCGTACGCCGGAACTTCGCGTGGTTGATACTGGCAAGATAAAAGTTTTTTCCCGCCGCACTTCCGTCTTCCGGAACCACCAGAATGCCTCCCGCCTGGGCCATGGCTTCCAGAATGAGCACTCCCGGCATGACCGGCAATCCCGGAAAATGCCCTTGAAAGAACGGTTCGTTGATGGTGACGTTTTTGAGCGCCACGATCCGACGATCGGGCTCGAGCTCCAAGACCCGGTCGAGAAGGAGCATAGGGTAGCGGTGTGGAAGCCGCTCCGTGATTTGCCGAATGTCCAATCCAGACATGAGATTCGAGTGAGCGCCGGACCGATCAGTCTTGGGGCTGCGGAGGCTTCGCCTCTGCGCCTGACGGCGGCTGCGCCGTCTCAGTCTGGTTAAACGCCTCGATGACCGCCAGCGAGATATCGAGGGCAGGATCGAGCACGAAGGTGAGTCCGGGAGTCGCACGGAGGATCAAGCCGATGCCGTGTTGCTTGGCAACCTGCTCCACTACAGGTGCCAGCCTGGTCTGAAATTCCGCCTCACCCTGTTGCTGCTTTTCTTGAAATTCGCGCTGCGCGTCTTCCAACCATCTCTGAGCATCGGTGCGCTTGCGCTCGATCTCGCGGCTCAAGCGCCCTTTGGCGTCCGCGGAGAGGATCTCCGAGGTAAGCTTGGCTTCCATGTCGCGTATCTCATTCTGCCTTTGAGCTCGCTCGGCGGCGAGCTTGTCGTTCTCGTCTTTGAGATTGTTGAAAAGCGCCTGTCCCGCTTTGGACTCGGCAGCGATACGGTCGATGTCAATGACGGCGATCTTCGTCTCCAAGCTGACTCCGACGCCAGGTTGTGACGCGGCTTG
>SDBT01003660.1_pt1 | contig 26451 bp, 20 predicted proteins | sample 2277101 | NCBI WGS metagenome assembly SDBT01 (sample SAMN10404973, study PRJNA504765) | marine sediment metagenome | isolation source: marine sediment core GS10_PC15, 103 cmbsf | place: Arctic Ocean: Southern Knipovich Ridge | collected 2010 | reverse complement strand
GATTATCATATAAATATATTGAAGAATCAGCTTTAGCTTTTTTGGGTGTAAATTAAAATTTGAATATGGATAGCCTGGATTCAAGTGACCGGTCTGTTACGATTATAAAGCCCGTTTCGGGGTGGCAGGTTATAGATTTTAAGGAACTGGCTGAATACAGGGACTTGTTATTCTTCCTTGTATGGCGTGACATTAAGATACTGTACGCTCAGACGATACTTGGTTTTGCCTGGGCCACTTTGAATCCGTTGATGCAGATTGTAATCTTCACCCTTGTTTTCGGGCGCGTTGCCCATGTCGATACGGATGGTATTCCATATGTCTTGTTCTCTACCGTTGCGATTATACCGTGGACATATATGTCACAGGCTATGACGCAATCGAGCCAAAGCCTGGTTCTGGGACAACAGATGCTTGGCAAAGTATACTTTCCTCGTTTGATGTTTCCTCTTACACCGGTGTTGGCCAGGTTGGTAGATTTCGCGATTTCGATTTTTATCGTATTTTTCGTAATCCTCTATTACCGGGTCACGCCTACAGCGAACCTGCTGCTGTTGCCGGTATTTCTTGCGCTTATGATTGGTGTCAGTGCGGGGGTTGGGATGTGGCTAAGTGCAATGGCAATACGATTTCGTGATGTCAAATTTGCGATGTTGTTTATCATTCGGATGCTGATGTATTCTGCCCCGATTGTATATTCGGCATCATCGATGCCAAGGTCGTATCGAATGATTTATTCCCTGAACCCTTTGGTGTGTGTTATAGAGGGTCTTCGCGCGAGTCTTCTTGGTACGCCCTTTCCCTGGTTATATATATGGCCTGGCATAATCACATCTGTGTTGCTGCTGGCCGGCGGCGCGATGTATTTTAAGCGGATGGAGAGAGTTTTTGTAGATGTAATTTAACAATGAGTTGCTCAGGAACAGCTATTAAAGTCGAAAACATAAGCAAATGCTACCGCATCGGGCTAAAGGAGAAGATGCATGACAGTATCGGCGGCGTAATGGTAGATTTTATAAAGAGTCCGTTGAACAACTATCGCAAGTATCGCTCGCTTTATAAATTTAACGATGTCAATCTCGGTTCTAATTCTGATTCAGACAGTGGTCCTGCTGATATTATCTGGGCTTTGCGTGATATAAGCTTTGAAGTCGAGCGCGGCCAGGTTCTGGGAATCATAGGGCGAAACGGTGCGGGCAAATCGACACTTCTTAAGGTCCTTTCCAGAATTACAGAACCTACAGCAGGACAGGCATTGATTCGCGGCAAAGTATCGAGCCTGCTGGAAGTGGGAACCGGCTTTCATCCGGAATTGACGGGAAGGGACAATGTATATCTGAATGGTGCGATACTTGGAATGACCAAGAGACAGATAGATGACAGATTCGAGAAGATAGTGGAATTTTCCGGGGTGGAAAAGTTCATCGATACGCCGGTAAAACGTTATTCCAGTGGTATGAAAGTGCGTCTGGCTTTCTCTGTGGCGGCGCATCTGGAACCTGATATTCTGGTAATTGATGAGGTACTTGCAGTAGGTGACGCGGAATTTCAAAATAAGTGTCTTGGCAAGATGCAAAGTATCACAACCAGGGGCAGGACGGTATTATTTGTCAGTCATAATATGGGTGCGGTCATGCAGCTTTGTCCGTCATCGATTATGCTCAAAGACGGCAGAATTGCCGCAATGGGCGATTCCAAGAAAGTGGTAGAACAATATCTTTCAGAAATATTTACTCCGGTTGACAGTCTGGACCTCAGCAAGGCGCCGGTGCGCGGTGGTGACGGGAGGTTGCGATTTGTCTCGGCGCGTCTGGAAACCGAAGACGGCAATCATACAGCGGTGCCGATTTCGGGCGGTCCTGTGGATATAGTTCTCGATTTTGAAAGTCGTCAGGTACTGTCACGGGTGCGCTTTATCCTTACGATATTTAACCAAATGGGAATTGCTGTTACGCATTGCAGCGTTGAGTCATCCGGCCAGCATTTTGGCATTGGCCCCGGCAAAGGGCGAATAGTCTGCCAAATCCCGAAATTGCCATTGCCTTTGGGACAGTATAAGGTCTCGGCGGCGGCCTATGACGATGTTGGCAAGTTGGACTGGGTGCCAACTGCGTGTATTTTCAATATAGAAACCAGCAATTTTTTCAAGACATCATTTGTTCCCTCCATGCGTTATTCCACTGCTCTTGTTGAACATTCGTGGAAGTTGGTACCGAACGAAAGCGAGCACTGAAAAACGGGAGACCGGCTTTAATGGCCAATTTTGTGGTAGTAATAGACCCTGCCCCGGATAGGCGTGAGCGTTTTGTCAATGTGATAAAACCGGTGTTGGCTCCTATAGACGGACTGGTGACTGATATGTGTTCGATGGGTGACTTTTGTGTGGTGTGGTCGGCGAATTCGCGTGCACCTGTGAGCAGGGTCGCAGATGACGAAGGTGCGGCTGTGATTTGGGGAGACGCTATCAGTCAAAGCGGTACCGAAAAAATCGACGCGGCACAATTAAAGAATCTTTGGAAGAACAATACCGGTCGCGCAAAGGTGATATTTGACGGGTTCTATGCAGGGGTTGTTTATCATCCTGGTTCAGGATTGGTTGCAGGCGGCGATTTGCTGGGTGTATTTCCGGTCTACTATTGTGTTGCCGGTGACATTTTACTTGCAGGTTCGAGTCCGCAACTATTTCGGTATCATCCTGCTTTTCGGGCAGAACTTAACCCGGCAGGTCTGGTGGGGATTCTTTTAACTATGCATATGTTCGATGGGCATACGCTTCTTGAAGGTGTGCGGCGTTTGGGTGCGGGACATTTGCTGCTATGGCAAAGCGGAGGGACTGCGATTGAAGAATTGCAATATGAACTGCCTGTATCGAAAAAGTATTTCAGTTTGCCTTTTTCGGCACAGGTGAAGGTTCTTGAACAAACCATCGATGAGACTATGACCCGTCACTTGTCGGGTGGCCGTAATTGCTGCCTTATGCTTTCAGGTGGACTTGATTCCCGGATGCTGGGCGGGTATCTGAGTGAAAAAGGGGTCGAGGCAAATGCACTAACTATGGGTATTTCCACAGACCTGGAAATGCGGTGTGCAAAACCGGTGGCACGGATGCTGGGTTTTCGGCATAAGGCGGTTGATGTCGGGTTCGACCAGTATCCGGTGTGTGCGGATTTGCAGGCTAAGTGGGAACATGTTGCCGGTGGATTTAATTTCATAATGAACTGGGGGCTTACTTCGCGTTTGAAAGATTTTTCATCGCGTGTGGTTATGGGGCATATGATAGATGCTGTTATAGGTACCCGGTACATCAACTGGGCTTACTCGCCATTATCTAATACTATGTCATTTGAGACGTTTTTTGCTAATGCCAATAGATGGGGCATTGAGCCAAACGTCTTGAAGAGACTGCTTAGGAAGGAAGTATTTGGTGACCTGGTTGACGAAACAATCGAACATATCAAGGCAGTTTATGAAAGTTATTCCGAATTAGAATCGCAGCGTGCGTGGTGTTTTAATCTCTATAATCGTCAGAGGTTTCATGTTGGAGGTTCAGCATGGGTGTTATCGTTTGGTGCCTGGCCGGTGGTGCCGGCGCTGGACCACAAGTTGCTGGAGTGTGCGGGCGGAATGCCTGCGGCAACAATTGCGGAAAGGCGGGCACAAATCGAGTTGGTGTGCAGACGATTTCCGAAGTTGGCGGCACTGCCTTTGGACCGCAATTCCTATGACAGCGAACCTCTTCGTCCGAGACTTCGCTATCAGCTTATGCGGTATTTGTATAACCATATGGTGGCGTTGCAGCGATTAGGGAATTCATCAGGGAACGGCAAGATTGAGCGGCGGTATTATTTTCGCGTTTATGATTTCAATAGTCCGGGATGGGTGGCGGTGCGGCGGCAGGCCGAGCCGTATCGCGAGCGTCTGTTTGACTTGTTTAATAAAGATGCACTTAACGAACTTCTGCCGGGGCCGGATGTTAACGTCAATCCGGGAAATAAGATTGTAGACGTATCGAGCCTGAAGTCTTTGCTTGGGATTATGCTCTGGTCAAAAGAGTATCTTTAAATTTCCGGACAAATAGAAAATGACTGAACCCTTACATATCTGGTTGGAAGATGCTGTTGAAAGTGACGGCCAAATTACGTCCGCCGTGACTATTGAGGGATTGCAACAAGGGCGCAAGCGTCTCTGGTATCGTCTGCCCGTTGAGTATAAGTCAGCTTTGGCAAAAACACCTGACCCTTTTGTAGTGGGGTCGGTGTTTCTGGCGATGCGCACTTCAGCAGATTTGGTTGTTCACGGTGAAGTCTGGCCATCTCTTTTGCGAAATCTCGAGGAGTTCCAGGCAGCGTGGAGTTGCTGGCTTCCAAACAAATATGCCAGGGTTGCTATCAATGTAGATGTAGAGCGTGAGCATCCAAGGGCAGATAACGGCCAGAGAGCTTTGGCTGCATTCAGCGGTGGAGTCGATTCGTGCTTTACGACTTATCGTCACACTACGGGAAACTGTGGTCGATTAAAACGTGATTTAAGAGGCGGAGTAATGATTCACGGATTTGATATACCACTAAATGAAAATGAAGTCTTCGAGCGGGCAGCGGCAAAGGCGAAGATGATGCTGCAAAGCATTGGAATTGAGTTGATTCCGATGGCCACGAATTTTCGCGAGCTTGAAGACGATTGGCATGACGCTCATATTTGCGGATTAGCGTCATGTTTGATGATGTTTCAGGAGGAATATGGCGTTGGTCTTATTGCAGGCAGTCCACCCTATGACAATATAAGCGTATCGCCACCATGGGGTTCGAACCCGGTGACTGACTGGATGCTCTCAAGCGGCCGATTTAGAATCATTCATGACGGCGCAGGTTTTACACGGGCACAGAAGCTTGGCGCAATGGCAAAATGGCCTGAGGCGATGAAGTATCTGCGGGTGTGCTGGGAGGGCGAGCAAAAAGACCGCAACTGCTGTCGCTGTGAGAAATGTATCAGGACTATTTTGAATTTCAGGGCTATAGGACTTGGATTACCTGAATGTTTTGAGTGTGACATAACAGATGCTCAGATTATGTCTGTGACGGGGTTGAATTCACAACACCTGTTTGATTACGGCAAGATTCTTTCAATGGCAAAAGCTGCTTCTATTTCGGAATCCTGGGTCGCTGCGCTTGAAAAGTGCATCAGACGAAATAGGCGAATGATTGCACCCAGTGATAATCCGCTGCGTAAAATCGCAAGAAAAGTTGGTATGCGAAGGCATCTGTTTCGGCTGGTTGAGACCGTTCGTCCAAAACCTGCTTTTCAAAAAGTTTTGTTACGGAGCGAAAGCGGCAAATGAGAATCCTGGTGGAAAACGGCTGTTACGATTTGCGTAATATGGGTGACGTTGCAATGCTTCAGGTCGCGGTGGCAAGGCTGCGGGCCTTATGGCCGGGGGCTTTGATAGAAGTGGTCACGGATGAACCAGGCCTTTTGGCAAGATATTGCCCGGCAGTGCAGGTGGTATCTGCACAAGGGCGAGGTCTTTGGTTCACAGATAGAAATGTCCTTTATGGGCCCGGTCAATACCTGCCCGAATCGGTCAATAGAGTTGTAAGGGGCATGTGGTGTCATGTTCGGCGAAGGTTGCCTGTTGTGGCACATAGGTTGATTCAACTGCACGCAGGATATAAAGGCAAAGATATCAGTGAAATGAATAGATTTCTGGAAGCGGTTTTTGCCGCTGATTTGTTGGTTGTCAGTGGTGGTGGTGACATTAATGATGCTTTTGCCGATTATGCTCAGACGCTTTTAGATGTGATGGAGATGGCAGGGCGGCGGGGTGCGGCTGTAATTATGTTCGGACAGGGTATAGGTCCGATTACAAATCCAAAGCTGCGAGCCAGGGCAACAGCGATTCTTGGAACGGTGGATCTTTTAGCGGTTAGAGAAGGCCTTGCGTCACCGGCTGTTCTTGATTCACTCGGTGTTATGAATGGACAGGTTTTTCTAACCGGCGACGATGCAATTGAACCAGCTTATAAATCACGTCCCAGGAGATTAGGAGAAAATATTGGTGTGAACCTTCGTGTTGCGAATTACTCAGGAACGGGCAACAGCCATATCGAGATAATTCGGTCGGTGCTACAAAATGCCGGCAGAAAATATAACGCCCGATTGATTCCATTGCCAATTTCTTTTGAGAAAAGCAGTAGCGATGTTGAGACTATCGGCCGACTTTTAAGGGGCTGTGAAAACGACTCAGATGGCTGTCAAAATCTTGATGAGCCAACCAGGGTCATTAAAAATGCTGGCCTTTGTCGTGTTGCTGTGACCGGCAGCTATCATTCGGCGGTTTTTGCTCTTGCTCAGGGGGTGCCGGTTGTGGGATTGGCGAATTCTGACTACTACATTGATAAGTTCCGGGGACTGGCCCACCAATTTGGATGCGGATGTGAAGTTCTGCTCCTGGATGACAGGGGTCTGCGGGACAAGCTGGCAGGTAGTATTGCCAATGCCTGGGGGTCTGCTGAAGATGTAAGACCGAAATTGCTTGCCGCAGCCAAACGGCAAATTGGATTAGGTCAGGCGATATATCGACGAGTTTATGAATTGGTCGAGGTTGTGGGAACCTGCGGCAAAACTAAAGGTTAAGCAGATGATGTTACGCAAATTGTGTTCAGCTATGATAGGCAACACAATGGGAACCATAACCAGTGTTTCAACTGGTTATGCTGTGGCGGCCCTTACTTTTGATGATGGCCCTAATCCGGAGGTCACGCCCCGACTGCTTGATATTCTTGAAGGCCACAATGCACATGGAACTTTCTTTATGGTAGGCAGGCTTGCACAGCGCCATCCGGACCTTGTAACGAGGGTAGCCGAAGCCGGTCACGCGATTGGTAACCACTCGTGGGACCATTCATCGCTTCCGTTGCTAACCGGGCGGGAAAGGAGAAAACAAATTCGTGCCTGCAAAAAGGCTATAGCTGTCCATGGACATCGTTTGCTTCGTCCGCCATATGGTCATCAGAGTCGAGCTTCCCATCTTGACGCGTTTTTGCTCGGGTATGATGTAGTTACCTGGGATGTAGTTGCCGAGGACTGGCTCGATCATAGTGCCGAACAAATGGCTGAGACAATTATGAGCAAGGTTCGTCCCGGGAGCGTGATTTTGTTTCATGACAGCCTTTATACCGTTATTGAAGAACGATTTGCCGACAGAGGACCAATGCTGGGGGCCGTTGATATGATTCTGGAACGGCTTGGAGGCTGGTTCGGCTTTGTAACTGTTCCGGAATTGTTGAATCTCGGGCGTCCAGAGCGCCAAAACTGGTATGTAACGGGTGACCAAGATTGGTTGAACGGACTTAAGAATGGAACGATCTGATGAGTAGAGATTTAGATATAACTGTTATTATTGCGACGTATAACAGAGCGGCTGTTTTTAGTGAAACATTAGAGCATATGACAAAACTGGACCGTCGTGGGATTGATGCGGAAATCGTTGTTGTAGATAACAACTCGACAGACAACACAAAGCAAGTAGTTGAAGGGTTTTATGGTCGTTTACCGATACGGTATCTTTTTGCAAAAAAGCCGGGACAGAATTGTGCGCGGAATCTGGCATTAAAAGAAGCGGCTTTAGGTAAAATCGTTGCTTTTACTGATGATGATGTGGTGCCACATAGAAACTGGTTAAAGGCAATTATGTCGGTCAGTGAGCAGCGACAGGAGTACAGCATATTTGGAGGAAAGATTTATGTAATATGGCCGAATCTTCGAATCCCAAGATGGGCTCATGGCTACGAGGTCAGAGGTTTGAGTTTTGCTGAACATCAGTATGCAGAGACGGGGTCTGTTTATGAGTACGGCAAATATCCGTTCAGCGGCAACTTCTGGGTCCGGCGCCAGATATTCACGAAGAGCAGAATATTCGACGAAACGATTGTTTGGGAACCTCAGAATCGCATTCTGGCCACTGAAGCCGCGTTTTTCCAGGAACTTTCTAATGAAGGATTCAAATTCTTTTATTGTCCGGATGCAGTTGTGGGCCATAGAGTTATGCCGCAACAGATGACGCTGTTATATCTGATAAAAAGGGCCTATAGCGGCGGTCGTGGAATAGCGCATATGCAAACGCTGTGTCGTGGTAGTTTGTTCAATAAGCATCCGGTTTTATGGCGTTTTATTCGTGTTGGCGCGGTTGTTCGTCTGGGTTTTAGCGCAGCAATTTCATTAGTTCCATTGATAATGCAAAAGCCAAAGCAAATGATATATGCGGTGCGATGGATTGGTTACAACATCGAATCGTTGAGTATCTCCGGAGGACATAAGAGAAAATAACTTTATGGCAACGGTAAGTGTGGTCATTGCGCTTTATAACAAAGGCCAATATGTTCGGCGTGCATTGGAATCGGTGTTTGCTCAGAGTTATGAAGATTTTGAAGTTGTTGTTGTTGATGATGGTTCAACTGATGATGGACCAGAGAAAGTAAGGCAATATACGGATAGTCGCTTGAAATTGGTTCGTCAGGCGAACGCTGGTCCGGGAGCGGCACGAAACAGGGGGATTAGTGAAAGTAACGGCGAATTTTTGGCATTTTTAGACGCCGATGACGAGTGGATGCCTCGGTTTCTGGAAAGCTCTATGGATAAATTGAAAAATAACCCTGGTTGTGATTTGAGTGCTTCAACTTATTTTCTCGGCACAAAGCGGATTGATGTAAGTCCAATATACGAAAAACTTGGTATTACTGCCGGGGCATGGAAGTTGGAGAGCAATATGCCATTGAACAGACTTCTTTCGGTACGCTATATTTTTAGCTCTTGTTCTGTTTTGTGTAAGCGAGAGGTAGTCGAGAGATACGGAGGCTTTCGTCAAGAGAGCGGCTGTAATTACGGTGAAGATACATATCTGTGGCTGCAGATTATGCTCAATCATAAGGTTTTGCGGATATTAGAACCTTTGGTTTGGTATCACTGCGAAGTATCGGAGTTAGGCCCAGGCCGTAGAACCGTCCATCCGTTGGAGCCGTTTCTAACCGACCCGGCCCCGATACGTGCGAGTTGCCCGAAGGAAAACCGACAATTGTTGGAGAAATTCCTGGCAGGCGCTGCTTTGGCAACAGCTCATGAATATGCGGTCGGTAATGGCAATAGAAATGATTTGCGTTATCTGTTGAGAAATTTTCCTTTGATGAAAAAGTTTCGATGGGAGTATGCGAAACTCAGAGTGAAGATGAGATTGCCGGGACTTGTTCCTGTTGTCAGGAGCATAAAAAATACATGCTCAACTGTTCGCACTTCTTATATAGGCTGAACAATCGTTCAGAACGAGGGTTTTAATGAATATCTGCCTGCTGAGTTTGGAATGGCCGCCATACGGATGTGGCATTGGAACTTATATGTTTAACATTGCCAAGGGGCTGGCCGGTCTTGGGCATAATGTCACGGTGATTACGCACGATAAGGAACCTTTGCTCTGTTCGGCAGTTAAGATAGTACAGGTTCGGGTGCCTTGCGACAAATCAACGATACTGCGCAGAATCCGGAAATGGCGGACTGAGCCGTATCATACCTGGTCTCTGAGGGCTTATAAAAGATTTTCGGAAATTAGTGACAGCGAACGGTTCGATATTATCGAGACCGCGGAATTCGGGGCGTGGGCCAGATATTTTGCAGGACGTTCGGACATACCTTTGGTAGTGCGATGCCATACTCCTACATATATTGCCTGGGCCATCAATCAGAACGGCGGCGGCTCTTTGGCAAGGCCTTTATGGCTTCGCTTTCAGGATAAACATGAGCGACGGCAAACGTTTGGCGCTGATGCGATTGTGTCAGCCAGTTACTCTTTGACAAATTATCTCAGCTTAAACTGGCTTATTCCCAGAAGCCGTTTCACTGTTTTAGCCAATCCGATTGATAGCAAGTTATTCCGTCCAGGTGAAAGTGACAATAAGGGTAAAAACGAAATTTTATATGTTGGGCGCCTTGAATACGGCAAAGGGGTGTTCGACCTGGTCGAAGCGGTCAGATATTTATTGAAAAGGTATCCGGAGATTAACATAAGGTTTGTCGGTATGGACTGCGAACCGCCGAGGCAGTTCAGAAAGTATGGTGATAAGGCCTCTGAAGTGATACGTTCGATGCTGCCGGATAGATACTATGACCGACTAATTTTTACCGGCCATATACCGGTTTCAGAAATAGTTTCGTATTTGCAGGGGGCAGTATGTGTTGTAGTGCCAAGCCGAGGATTCGAGAGTTTTTCGTACACGGTGCTGGAGGCGATGTCGTGTGGGACTGCGGTCGTATCGACTTATTGCGGCGGCCCGGCAGAAATAGTAACAGACGGAGTTGATGGTCTGCTGGTGCCGCCCGGTGACATCGTAGGGCTTGGGGCTGCGATAAAAAGACTGATTGATAACAAGGAACTACGCGAAAGGTTAGGAGTAAAGGGCAGAGAAACAATTGAACGTTGTTTTTCGATACCCGCGGTTGTGCCAAAGATAGTGAGGTTCTACGAAGACACTATCACAAAGTGCCGGAAAGAGAGATAGCGATTGGACAAGCCTTTTGTGGAAAAAGAGGTAAGTGTTGTAGTTAGAACGTATAATGAAGCGAGGCATATCGGCCGGCTTATCGAGACGCTTCGCAGCCAAATCAAATATGGCAACAATCTGGAAATTATTGTTGTCGATAACGGTTCGACAGACTCAACAGTAGATATTGTCAGAAAGCACAATGTCAGTGTGATAAATATCAGCCGCGATGACTTTAATTATTCCAAAGCCCTCAATGTCGGAATTGAAAAGACCTGTGGTGAACTAATTATTATTATTTCCGCTCATGCCATACCGTTCGGGAACGATTGGCTGCTAAAAATAGTCAGGCATTTCGAAGAGCAGGATGTTGCCGGAGTTTATTGCAGACAGATGCCCTGGCCCGACGCCGATGCGACTGAGGTTTTGAGAATTGAACGAACATTTGGTACAGAGTCAAAGACATTTGGCGCAAGTGTCTCTGATGAGTCAATGCATTTTAGCAATGCCGCCTCGTGCATAAGAGGCAGCGTCTGGAAAAAGCACAGGTTTGTCGTTCTGCCGGCATCCGAAGATGCTGAATGGGCACTGTGGGCAATAGATAATGGATACAGTATTGTCTATGAAGCCGGTGCGGTTGTTTACCATTCCCACAATGAATCCTATCGAAGCACCGCCAAGAGAGTAATCGAACTGGAAAAGGCCGCTGATTTTAGGCTTTCACGAAAAAGGAACTTTTTGTTGATAACAAAACAGGCTGCCGGGTGGTTTGTTCGAGATTTGGCGCAGGTGTTCTCGTCGCAGCATTTTAAGGGCAAGAGAATCAAGTATTTTGCAAGGTCTCTGGCCTGCTGTTTCTGGTACGTAGCGGATTTTAATCGAAACAATCAGGACATTTGAGTTACGATGATAAACCAATTGACAATATTTGTATCTGGTTTTATGGCGATTTTGACATTTATTATACCATCCCGTTATTTCCTGGTGCCTTTTATATTGACCGCCTGTTTTATCCCGACCGACCAGCGCATTATCATCGCAGGGTTGGATTTCACCGCTCTGCGTATCCTTGTTGTAGCCGGTGTTCTGCGAATATTAGTACGTGGTGAGCGCAAGCGCATAAATTGGAATGCTTTTGATAAATTATTGGTTGGCTGGGCAGTGTGTGGGGCGATTGTCTATGTTTTTCAGTGGGGTGATGCGCGAGCGCTTGTTAACCGCTGTGGGTATCTGTTTGATGTAATAGGGCTTTATTGGCTGTTTCGGCAAAAGGTGCGTACCTGGGACGATATGAAATCTGTGGTCAAACTTTTGGCTTTGAGCGTGTTGCTATTGGCACCGCTGGTTGCGTTGGAGTGGTCAACAGGCAGCAACCCTTTTGAGGTTCTCGGCAAGGTGACAACAATTGTCCGCGGTGAGCGTTATCGCTGTCAAGCGGCGTTTCCGCACGCGATTATGTTAGGCCTGTTTTGGGCGACGCTGGTTCCATTGTTTATAGGTCTTGCCAAAACCGAAAGACAAAAATACCTTTACTGGGCTGCCATTGGTGCGGCTGTTTTCGTTATATGTGCTACCACATCAAGTACGCCCATAATTGTAATGCTGCAGGTATTGTTGCTGGCTGGACTGTTTCGTTATCGCATCTACGGGCGTACTATGGTTTACTGTATATGCGGGATGGTCATGGCTTTACATGTGGTAATGAACAATCCTGTTTGGCATTTGGTAACATATTTTAATGTTGTTGGGGGTTCGACAGGCTGGCACAGATTTATCCTCATCGATAAGGCGATAGAAAATTTTAACCAGTGGGCATTGGCAGGTATGCGTGACACATCCGGTTGGGGATGGGGACTGGGTGATATCACTAACCAGTATATTCTTGAAGGCGTTCAGGGCGGCGTGATTACACTGATTCTTTTTGTGATACTTTTGATAATGGCAGTTAAAACCGTTGGCAAATACTCACTGCGTTCATTACCGGTTAAGCAACAATGGCTTGCCTGGTGTCTGTGCGTTTCGGTTCTGGGTCATTGCTTTTCCTTTATCGGCGTTTCCTACTTCGGTCAAATCTTAATGCTGTTGTACCTGACCTTTGCAATGGTGGGCCTGGTTTATGAAATGTCACACGAAGTAGTGATAAATAAAAAGACGGTATCTTTATTGGCGCCGTCGGTGTAGGTGATATGGACGTATCGATTATTATAGTCAACTGGAATACAAGACAGGTTTTGAGAAACTGTCTGGAGTCTGTTTATGCACAGACCGACGAATTGGGCTTTGAGGTCATCGTTGTAGACAATGGTTCGGCTGATGGTTCCTGCCGGATGGTAAGAAGAGAGTTTCCGCAGGCCGTTCTTATTGAAAACCGTCAAAATAAAGGTTTCGCCGCGGCCAATAATCAGGGCATAAGAATCGCCAAAGGGCGGTATGTGTTACTTCTTAATAGTGACACCTTAATACTTGGCCGAACCATTGCTAAAGTAGTTTCCTTTGCCGACGAAAATCCTGAAGCTGCTATTGTGGGTTGCCGAGTGCTGAATCCGGACCGGACGCCGCAGCCGACGTCTTTTATGTTTCCATCGATAGTAAATATGATGCTTTCGAGCAGCTATCTGTATAAGCTGCTGCCGGAGAGCAGGTTTTTCGGTCGAGAACGAATGCGCTGGTGCAGTAACAAGCGGGTCAGAGATGTTGAAGTTGTCACGGGGTGTTTTATGCTTGTGCGTCAGCGTGCAATTGAAGAAGTGGGTCTGATGGACGAGGCGTTTTTTATGTACGGTGAAGAAACAGACTGGAGTTGGCGATTCAAGCAGGCTGGGTGGAAAGTTGTGTTTGCACCGGTTGGCCAGGTAATTCATTTTGGAGAGCGGAGTTCCCGTCAAAACGCCGGTGCGATGCTGCTTCAGCTTCGCGGAAGTATACTGCTTTTCTTTAAGAAACATTTAGGTTTCCAGCGATACATCCTGGCCTGCGTATTAACGTCGTTATTTTTTGTGTTGCGTATCCCGATATGGATTTTTATTGCAATTATACCGGGCAAAGGGCGGGTAGATGCGCAGCGACGCTGCGTGACCTATGCCAAGGGGGCGGTTCTTTCATTAATGGGGGCAGGCAGATTATGCGTGCGGGTAGAGCCAGGCGCCGAATAATCAACAGTGCCGCCGGTTATGACGGTATTTTGTGTTTTGCCGGAATAGACTGGTGGTATCATAACCAGGCACATTCAGAAGCTCAGATTATGCGAGAACTTTCCAGGCACATTTGTGTAATCTTTGTCAATTCTCTTGGAATGCGAACACCGAGAGCAGGCGTGAGTACGCAGCCGGTGCGAAGAATTCTTCGCAAATTGGGCAGTATGAGCAAAGGCCTGCGAAAGGTGGCGCCGGGGATGTGGGTCTTTACACCCGTAATGCTGCCTCCAGGCGGCAGTGGACAAATAAGGAAAATAAATGCCCGCCTGATAGCGGTTCAGATTCAGCGGGTATTGAAAGCAGCTGGTATTCGTCGGTGGCTTACCTGGGTTACGGTTCCAACAGCAGCAGAAGTATTGAAAGTTTTGCCTCAGAGCGTGACTATTTTTAATCGGTCGGACGCGTTCTCGAAATTTCCAGAGGTCAGTGAAGAATTTATCAGGTTATGTGAAGAAGAATTATTAGAGCATAGTGACCTGACCCTGTATGTTAATCGAAAGTTGATGGCAGAAGACATCGGCCCTGCGAATCGCAAATATTATCTTGGTCATGGGGTGGACTATGAAAGATTTGCCGGTGTAAACGGAGAAAAGAAAAAAGTTCATCCGGCCCTGGCAAATTTGAAACGTCCGATTGTGGGGTTTTTCGGAGCGATTGATGATTATACCGTTGATTTGAAGCTGTTGAAATTCGCAGCACAGTCTCTGCCCCAGATGTCATTTGTTCTGATAGGATTGAGTACGGTAGATATTTCAGATATTACTTCGCTGCCGAACGTTCATTATTTCGGCTTCAGGCCGTATAGTGAAATACCTGAATTTGGGGCCGGCTTCGATGTTGCTATTATGCCGTGGCTGCGAAATGAATGGATAGAATACTGTAATCCAATAAAGCTAAAAGAATACCTGGCGATTGGGTCACCGATTGTCACTACTGACATTCCGCAGGCCGAAGATTATCCAGGTTTGCTGTCTGTCGCAAAAACGCCAGAGGAATTTGTCGAGGCCATTCGAAGCTCGGTAAGCGAAAGTAACGGTAAATTAAAACTTATGCGTCGAGAAGCTGTCCGTGGTGACACCTGGGAGAGCAAAGCAAACAAGGTGCTGGAGCTGGCAGCTAAAATTGGTTATCAGCCGGTCATGTCAGGTTAGCCGGGAGGACATATGTGTGGTATAGCCGGTATAGTTAATTTCAGGGCCGAGAACCTGGATTGCGAAGTTATCAGAAGGATGATAGATGTCTTGCGGCATCGTGGGCCTGATGATGAGGGGATTTTTACAGCCAGACATGTCTTGCTGGGACACGTCCGCCTGAGCATCATCGACGTTGCAGGCAGCAGACAGCCGTTGTCCAATGAGGACGGCAGTATCTGGGTGACATTTAATGGAGAGATATATAATTATCGCCAGCTTCGTAAAGACCTGATTGCAATGGGCCATGATTTTAAGACGCTGGGTGATACCGAGACTTTGGTTCATTTGTACCAGGAGTATGGCCAGGAAATGGTGCACCATCTGCAGGGGATGTTCGCGTTTGCCATATGGGACAAAGATAAAGACCTGCTGCTGTTGGCTCGTGACCGGCTTGGCATCAAGCCGCTTTACTATTGTCAGAAAGATAACAACTTTATTTTCGCTTCGGAGCCGAAAGGTATTTTGCAATTTCCCGGAATAAATGCCCGTCCCAGCATTAACGGCATTTGGCAATATCTTACGTATCGGTCTGTGCCGGCACCGCAAACCCTTTTTGCCGGTATAGCCAAGTTGAAACCAGGCCATATTCTAACGGTGAGGCAGGCGGGCCTGGCTGAGAAATGCTACTGGGATATTCCGCTGGTTCCAGAGCGTTCCAAAACTTTACGTAGATGTCTAAAAGGCCAGAACATCACCGAAAAAGTTGAATCCAGTCTTCTCAAGTCCGTCAAACGCAGGCTGATTAGCGATGTTCCTGTGGGCGCATTTTTGAGTGGTGGTGTGGATTCGAGCCTGATTGTCGCGATGATGAGCAAATTGGCCTGTGAACCGGTTCGAACATATTCGGTAGGATTTCAAAACTTTGCATTCTCGGAAGTAGCATACGCGAAAATTGTCGCCGATGAGTATAAGACCATCCATCATGAGCTTGTGCTTGAGGAAAACTGCTTTGCTGAATACCTGGAGAAACTGACCTGGATACGTGACTGTCCCTTAAGTGAGCCGGCAGATATTCCTTTGCATCTGCTGGCAAAGATGGCCCGCAATGATGTCAAGGTTTTACTTTCAGGTGAGGGCGGTGATGAATTATTCGGTGGGTATCCAAAATATGCATATGACCGTTTTGCACCGGCCGTGAATGTTGTGCCAAAGCAAATAATTCGCTTGGCTGAGCAGAGGCTGCCGGCAAGAATGAGGCGGTTTGAAGTTGCACTCAGGAGTCTTTGTGAAAAAGACACGGCCGCTCGCTGGGCTCAATGGTTTTCGCCGTTCACGAAGCAAGAGAAGCTGATATTACTTCGGTGCCAAGACCTCTATCAAAATCCAACAGAACAATACGTTGAGCAGGCTCTGGGTTGTAATCGGCTCGATGCGATGCTGTATGCGGACTGTAAAGTATGGCTGCCTGATAACCTGCTGGAGCGTGGTGACCGTATGACGATGGGGGCATCGGTGGAATGTCGTGTTCCATTCCTCGACCATGAGCTTGTTGAACTTGCCTTCAGTTTGCCCGCGAATGTGAAAGTCAGAGGCTTACGGCGCAAATGGCAGGTCAAACAGATTGCATTGAAGTATCTGCCTGCACAGATTGTAAACCGGCGCAAGGTTGGTTTTGCTGTGCCGTTAGCACAGTGGTTCAGAGGGAACCTGCGCCAGATGTGTTATGACCGAATTTGTCATAGCAACGGATTGTTAAGGGAGTTTTTAGACCGCGGGACCCTGCAAAGGATTCTGGATGAGCACTGCTCAAATCACAAAGACAATTCCTTGAAGATTTGGACCCTTTTGGGGTTATCAATATGGGATGATGTGTTTTGCGGTAGTCCCAAAGTACGACCTGTCTTTAAGCAGGAACCGGTCTTTGTAGCAAAATGAAAACTCAGGGACCAATCAAAATATGTTTAGCCGCTTCAGCAGGGGGGCATCTTTGCCAGATTTTGAAGCTAACCGAAGGTTTGCGTGATTACAGGGTGGTTTATATTACGACCAACAAAATGGTGCAGGAGACACTGGCCAAGTTCGGCAGAGTTTACGTTGTCGGCGAATGCAACCGGCAGCATCCTTATAGTGTTTTGAAGGTACTGTTGAGATGTATACGTGTGGTTTTTAAGGAAAGGCCGGATGTGTTGATTAGTACCGGTGCCGCGGCAGGCTGTATAGCGTGTTATCTGGGCAAGATGTTGGGCGCAAAAGTGATTTGGGTTGATAGTATTACTAATGTGAAACATCTGTCGCTGTCAGGGGCGATGACCAGATATATTGCGGATATGTTTTTAGTGCAGTGGCCCGAATTGGTGAATCAGTATAAAGACGTTGAATATGCCGGTGCGCTGGTATGATTTTTTTGACAGTTGGAACACAATTTCCGTTTGAGCGTCTTGTCAAGTCTGTTGACCGGGCAGTCAATCAGAATGGGTTTGGTGAACAGATATTTGCACAGATTGGACGATGTTCATATCAACCTCAAAGTTTCAAGGCGGTAGTGTCTTTGGAGAAACAGCAGTTTGATAAGTATATGCGGGAGGCGTCTTGTGTAATCAGTCACGCAGGGATGGGTACGATAAGCATGGCACTTGATTATAACAAGCCGATGCTTGTTATGCCGCGCCTGAAAAGATACCGAGAAGTGGTGAACGACCATCAAATGGCAATAGCTCGAAAATTCGAAGAATTGGGGTATATACTGGTAGCGTATGAAGCCGGTGAATTGCCTGCGAAGATGAAGCAGTTGATGAGTTTTGCGCCGCGTAAACGTGATGCCGAACCGCAAAAGGTTGCTGAGCGAATTGCGCAATTCCTGACACAAACAAGTGTATCGAAAAAATGGGTTGAAGTGAAATGAGTCTATTTTCCAGGCTTTCATACATAAGCCGTACTCGCAAATTAGAGAAATTTAACAGTGTATTTTGTCCAACGGAACAGATGCGGGTACTTGATGTCGGTGCTGAAATCAATCCTGCCGGCAGGCGTGGGTTGCAACTGATTGATTCTTATCCGTGGAAAAGCAATATAACAGCGGTAAATCTTTCACCCGAACACGTACGCCTGATTAAACAGTACTATCCCGAGGTAAACGCAATCGTTGGCGACGCATGCAGGCTGCCGTGGGCTGATAAATATTTCGACCTTGTCTACAGCAACGCAGTAATCGAGCATGTTGGTGACTTCGAAAATCAAAAGCGGATGGCCGGCGAGGTAATGCGCGTGGGAAAGCGCTGGTTTATAACTACACCTAATCGGTGGTATCCGTTTGAGTTTCACCTGCGGCTGCCTTTTGTTACCGTTTTGCCCGGTGATGCATATCTTTGGATTGCCCGCATTGTTCAATACGACCACGTGCACGAAAAATATACTTTTGGTAATGGTAAGGCACCGCTTCGACTTATGACAGCAAAAGAACTGAAAGATTGTTTTCCTGACAGTCGGATAATCAAACTAAGGGTGACATTTATGGCCGAGACGTTGATTGTAATTGGCGGGGACAATGAGTAAGAATTGCGAAAGTAAGAAAAATATAAAAGCCATTATACTTGCACAAGGGCGGGATTTTGGACGTTGTCCTTTGGCATCTCGTCTACCTGTGGCATTGTGGCCGGTGGCAGAAAGACCGGCGGCAGAGAACCTGCTGCGTCATCTGTCGCGAGAGGGGATTAAACAGGCTGTGGTTTGTTCAAATGGTGATGGGCCTCTGCTGCAAAAATCGATTACAACCGCGAATTCCATGCATGTGGAGTTTTTGAATGAGTCGCTACCGGCTGGGACCGGCGGATGTATTCGAGAGGCTGCGAAAGGCGACAACGATTTGTTGTATCTGGTATTTCACGCAGGGATTGTATCGCCGCCGAACATAGATGCACTTATACGGGCCCACCGAACAGGTAAATCCGATTTAACGGTGATGTTTGAGCCTAAAGGCAAGGACGAGCAACCAAATAGTCACCCCTCGGAAATCTATATTTGTGAACCGGCGGTTCTCGAGTATATCCCTGAGGAAGGTTACTGCGATATTAAAGAAGGCATGATTGCCGCTATGGTGCGTGCCGGAAAGACTGTACATAGCGCAACGCTGGCCCGGCCGGTTGGGAACTTTCGTGACCGGGCAAGCTACCTGGCTGCAATCACTTCCTACCTGAATGACAACAGCGGTATAGATACCGAAAATTCTCTTCAAAAGCTCAATGGCTCAAAGAATGTTTGGATAGCAGAGAGTGCGAAAGTCGATACCGAGGCTCAAATCTATGGTCCGGCGGTTATTACCGATGGCAGTACTGTCTCAGAAAAGGCAATGATTTTTGGGCCGGCTGTAATTGGACGTAACGTCAACATTGGGAAAAATACCTTAATAGAAAACAGTGTAGCGTGGGACGGTTCGAGGATTGGACAAAACTGTGAAATCAGCAACTGTGTAATTGGTTATGATGCGGCAGTACCTGATGACAGTGTGATAGCTGATAAGGCCGTCGTGTGCAAACGTAATGTCAAATTTCAAAGGCTGGTTAATCAAGTTGTATCATTAGTAAACAGCAAACGACTCGGCGTAGATTACCTGCCGAGAGCACAAATCGAAAGAATAAAAGCAACGCTGCCGGCGTGGGCGAAATCAGATAAACTAAAACATGGGGTTTTGTGGGCGGTCGCGATAAGCATTCTCGGCGGTATGTTTCTTTGGTCGTACTGGCCGCAACTGACAAATCTCTGGAGTGTTTGGCAAAGGAGCGATGAATATTCCAGCGGTTTGTTAGTACCCTTCCTTGCCTTTTATATTCTATGGGTAAAACGCCGGAAACTTGCCGGATGTCATATCCGCCCGTCGATTTGGGGGCTGTTTGCCTTCATAATAGCACAAGGGCTGCGATATTTCGGGCTGTTCTTTATGTATTCGTCGGCGGAAAGATTGTCTGTTGTGCTCAGTATCGCGGCGCTGACTTTATTGTTATTCGGCTGGCAGGTATTTGCAAAAGTATCATCGGTATTGATGTTTCTGTGTCTGATGCTGCCGTTGCCGCGTTCTGTTCATAATGGGTTAATGCTGCCGTTGCAGGACCTTGCGACCAGGTCGGCGGTGTTTTGTCTGGAAATGCTTGGCTATGCGGTTGTACGGGAGGGCAACATCATCCATCTAAACGATACTATTGTAGCAGTGGCTGAGGCCTGCAATGGCTTGCGGATGGTTATGGCGTTTTTTGTAATCGTTGGCGTGGTGATTCTATTAATCGATCGGGCATGGTGGGAAAAATTGATAGTACTTGTTTCGGCCCTACCGATTGCGCTGGTCTGCAATGCGATTCGGTTAACAATCACCGCAGTCGCTTTTACGATGCTTGCGGCAGAAAGATGGGAGCCGATATTCCATGACTTTGGCGGATATGCAATGATGCCTTTGGCACTTGCGGTGGTGATTTTCGAGCTGTGGCTGTTGGTAAAATTAACCACGATTCGGCAGTATCCAAAACGACAGATAATTGTTAACAGGTCCGGCGCATAATTGGAGCAGGATAACTATTCTCAAAAAAGAGGCGGCAAAATGAATAACATAGAAAAATATCGAGGCCAGGAGGTTGTACAGGATGTTGTCAGGTTCGAGGGACGCGGTACAACCGAGGATAATTCTAATCCCAGTGTAGTTATTCCTATTCTTCGGCGGTGGCGAGTAGTTTTGCTTATCTTCTTATTAGTGTGTGCGGTCGGTATTCCGCCGGTCTGGGTGCTGGTTGAGCCTTCTTACCAGGCAACGGCAGCAATTCGAGTCGCACCTATCATTCCAAACATCCTGTTTAATGACAGAGACTCTCAAGGGGTGCTGCCGATGTATACAAACTTCATGAATACACAGGCGGATATGATTACCAAGGACAAAGTGCTTCAAAGAGTGGCCGATGATCTTACCGACAGGAATCTGACGTTTTTAGAAGAACCCGAAAGTACACTTGGAAAATTGTGGCAGAAATTGAATGGGAGGCAGAGTGGTGACCCGATCAATGTTCTAAGAGCCGCGTTAGGCAGCGAAAACCTTACCGTAAAACCTAAACGTGATACGGAACTGATAAAAATAACTATGAGAGGCAGGAGTCCCGAAGAAGCAAAACAAATAGTGGACTCATTTATCAGGGCGTATATGGCGATTGTGGCTTCTGAAGAAGACAAAGGCGGAAACCAGAAGCTCTCGATTCTGGAAAATGAGCGAAGACTTCTGGCCGACAAGCTTGACAGACAACGTCAGGTCATTCGTGAGATGTCACAGGAATATGGTACGCACATTTTGACCGGACGCCAGGAAATGCTACTGCAGCGTGTCGCGGCATTACAGGAGGAACTTACGAAATTCGAGATGCGTAAAATAACGCTGGAAGTCCAGATTCAACTGCTCAAAGGCAGTAAAAACCAGGGAGTTGCTCCTGAAAAGCTGCTGAAAATGCGACATGATTTTATTAACACCGACCTTATGGTCAGGGCGTTGACTGTCAATGTTACCCAACTGGAACAGGAACTTATCGTGGCAAAGCAGACCTTGGCACCTACGAATCCTGAAATTCGGCGGAAAGCAGAACTCTTAAACGTGTTGACTCAGCGTTTCAACCAGCGTCTTGGAGAAGTTGGCAAAGCATTTGACGAAATGATGGCACAGGAGATTGCCAGGAGCGGTGAAAATCGGTTGGCAAGTTCAGAAGCAGAATTAGAACAGATTCAAACTTATGAAAAACACCTGCGGGCAAGACTGGCCCAAGAGGACACCGAGACAATCGAGCTTGGTCGCAAACAATTGGCTATTCAGGACCAGCAGGACCAATTGGACCTGACAAAAGAGCTTTATGAAACGGTTCGGCGGCGTATTCAGGAACTTGATGTGGAAAGGAAGCGTCCTGCCAGGATTTCGGTTGCATATTACGCCAGTGCGGCCACCGTTGAAGACGAACGCATAAAATATTCAATTGCCGTCGCATTCGGGGCTGCGGCTTTGGGAATGTTGCTGGCGTTTCTGAAAGATAAAGCTGATGTAAGTTTGAACACACCAACCGATATCATAAAACACACAGGAGTTCGGATAATAGGTACCACGACTTGCTCGGATAACATTAAGAAGTCACTTAGGCCGAAACAGATTACAAGTGACTATCAAACCATCTGTGCCAATCTTGGGCTACTAAGTGGCAAAGGGATACCGAGGAAACTGGCTGTCACAAGTTCAGGACCGAGGGAAGGCAAGACCACCTTATCTATTAATCTTGCAACAAGTATCGCAAAAATGGGGAAGAAAGTACTGCTGATAGACGGTGACCTGAGGAAGCCTGATATTGCCAGGTTATTACGGTTGTCTTTTCCGCGGAATGGTTTGCAGGAAGCACTTAGGGGTAAAAAATTAAAAGAAATTATTTACCAGATGCCTTTAGCCGGACTCGAAGTGCTGACGGCCAAAGCCTGCAATGCATCGGAAATATATGGGTTGATAACGAAAAAACATACAGCCGGTTTTATCGATGCATTGAGCCAGGAATATGACCATGTAATTATAGACTGCCCTCCTGTATTGGCGGTTCCGGATGCTTTGTTGTGGGCAAAAATGGTTGATGCAGTTGTTTTGACCAGTTATGCAGGTCAGACCGAAGGTCCGGCCTTAAAAGAAACGGTTGAAAGACTTACACAAATAAATGTCAGAGTTCTTGGGACTGTTCTGAACAACGTCTCGCTTGATTACAGCTACAATCCCTACAGCTACGGATACTATACAAACGCAAACGGTATCAAAACAAACAGGAAGAAACACGCAAGAAAAGCGGTTCTGCTGCCGGTGCAAAAAGAGGATGAAGATGCCGATATTTCCGTTTCAGAGTGAAAGCTTGCTGGAAAGTATGCATTTAATCGTAATACATAAGAAAAAGAACACGTCCACTGACGGAGGATGTGATTTACTTCGATTCGCGACATCCGACAAATTGTTTGCTGATATTACCTTTGGTGCACTGCTCGATAATTGTCATTCTGATGATGGTGGTGCGGTTATAGCAGTGCCTGAAGAATGGCCGATAGCGTCTTCGCATCACGGAGGCAAAATTATACGGTATGGCCGAACTCTTTTGGTGGGCCGAAGCAATTCAAGAAAATATAAAGCAGATTCCTGGTTTACTATATCTAACGGAAGATTTGTCGCCTGTCCGGACCAGCGCTGTCTGGGCAGTATATTGTCCGAGTTGAATGCCGACGTTGTGGCTGTCAATGTAGACCAGGCGTTGTCAGGGTATCGTGAGGTGGTCCGACTTACCTCCGATAGCAAGGTGGCGGGTTTTCGCAGGCTTTATTCGGATTCGATATTGCCGGTGTCGGTTCCTGCAGACTGGCCACATCATATCTGCATCAGGCAAAGAGAACTTGGCAAAATTATGGTTGACCGAACATTGCCGCTTGACTTTGCTGAATTTCTCAGGCGATGCAAAGCTGTTTCGCTGACATTGCGGAGCGTCAGGATTGCCGGGGCTGTATCAAATCTGGAAACAGAGGAAAGTTTATTAAGACTGCTTGCCGCCAGACTGCATTCGATGCGTCACCAATTACCGCATATCAATGGAGGCGGTATGGATGCAGCGGAACACAGAGACGGATGTACCATATCAGCCAAAGCGAGGATTTACGGTAAAGTCCTGTTAGGAGAAAATGTGCGTATAAACGACAATGCAGTAATTGTTGGGCCGGCAATGCTTGCCGATAATGTTAAAATAGCATCAGCAGCAGTGGTAAAAACTTCGGTAGTTGGTCCCGGCCTGGCGATACCCAAGGGCTACGTTGTACAAAACCGCATCATTACGGAGCCGGAATGGCATAGCCATGTTAATGGCGTCAAGCATTTTAAAGGCACAGGTTCGACTTCCGTTCTAAGTGATTCTACAGAGAATAACTTCCGTATCTGGCCGAAGCTTTCCTATTCTCGGTGCGGCAAACGGATTGCTGACATAATCGCTTCATTGATAGTACTGGTACTGTTTGCGCCGATATTTCCAATAATTGCGATTGCTCTCAAATTGAATTCGCCTGGGCCGGTATTTTTCAGGCACAGGCGCCAAGGTTTGTACGGCAAGGAATTTTTCTGCCTGAAGTTCAGGACAATGATTGCCGGCGCAGAAGGCATCCAGGAGAAACTGAGGTTCAAAAATCAGGTCGATGGTCCCCAGTTCAAAGTTGAAGACGACCCTCGTATTACAGTAGTGGGCAAATTTTTGCGTGACACCTTTATCGATGAGATACCACAGTTCATTAATATTCTTCTTGGGCAAATGAGTGTTGCCGGGCCCAGGCCTTCTCCGAAGGCAGAAAATTCGACCTGTCCTGTCTGGCGTGATGCCCGATTATCGGTTCGGCCCGGTATTACTGGTCTGTGGCAAATTTTCAGAACACGCAGGCTCAGTCATGATTTTCAGGAATGGATTTACTACGATATCAAGTATGTAAGAGAATTGTCACTGTGGCTTGATTTAGTGATATGTTGGCGAACGGCCAAAAAGTTGGTCATAAACTTCATTGACCAATTCTAAACAACATTTTCAAAGCTGAGAGAGGGAGGCTGATATGATAGAAAAACGCTTTAACTGGATAGCGGCGATTGTTCTTGCGATTGGCCTGGCGGTATTGGTTGTTACCGCCTTGGGGCTTCACAAGTGGCAACGAAATCGTATGGCTTATACAGGACGTGAAATTGGTCTAAAAGCGTATCAGAACGGCGATTGGGAACAAGCCGCCAGTAACTTAGGCCGCTACCTGGCTATTGAGCGAGGCGATTTAGAAATCCTGCTCAAATATGCCCAGGCACAGCTTAATATAAGGCCTGTCAAGCGAAATAATATTCAGCAGGCAATAGCAACTTATCGAACAGTTCTCAGGAATGACAAAAACAATCTGACCGCGGCCAAGAAACTTGTCGGTCTTTATTTGCAGATGGACATAGACACCGAAGCACAGATGATTGCTCAAAGATACCTGCAAACAAACAAAGACACGGATATCCAAAGAATGCTGGCAGTATCACTGGCTAAGCAGCGAAAGATTTATGAAGCGGTAGCGCAATTGCGGCAGATTATCAAGAAACATCCTGAACAAATATCGGCTTATGAAACATTGGGACAAATTATTGCTCGCTACCCGGAAGGTTTTTCGACCACAGGCAAGTATTGGTTTAATGAGGCGGTAAGAAAGAACCCTTCTTCGGCACATGCTTTTATTGTGCGAGCTAACTTTTACCTTCAAAACCAGAATGTACGCGGTGCTGTTGCCGATCTGCAAAAAGCCGAACAACTGGATTTGCCTGATGTGCGGTTACGGCTTGACCTTGCACAAGCGTTTATCAACGCAATGATGCCGGACAAAGCCAGGATTCATCTTGCAGCAATCCAGGCCCAGGAGCCGGGAAATCAAGAGCTTTGGAAGACGTGGGCAATACTTGCGTTGAAGGGGGCGTCAAAAGAAGAAATGCTCAAAGTCGCACAGACAGGATTAAAAGAGCTTGCGTCACAGCCCTGGGATTTTATGCCCATAGCAGCAGAGTTGTTTATCCGCTGCGGGGAACTCGCTTTTGCCAGAGGCTGTCTTGAGAAACTAAGTCAAAAAGAAATTACACCATCTACCGCAGCATATTTGAGAGGTCTTTTGGCTGAGGCGGAAAAACAATACCACCAGGCGATTCGATACTGGCATCAGGCAAGGCAGCTTGGTGACAAATCCAAAAAGATACGTTTGGCATTGGCGAGGGGGCTGTCCTGTACAGGTGATATTCAATCAGCTATCGTGCAGATGCGGGCACTGGTTTCTGAGCAACCATATCTGTTCGAGGGACATTTGGAGCTTGCTAAACTGTTGAGCCATACCGGCAACTGGGCTGAGGCTGCCGAACAAGCCCATATTGCTCTACAACTTGCCCCCAATAGCCTCGATGCCGCTTTGCTGGGTATTCACGCTACTATGCGATTGACTGAACACTACCAAAATACGCCGGATGCAGCGGTGTGGTATGAGCTGGAAAAGAAACTAAATAAATTAGAAAAGCTCACAGACGGTGCAGCTATGGTTAGACTTCTACAACTGCAATTTGCAATTCAACGCGGCTATTTTGCCAAGGCAGAACAACTCCTTAAGGAATTGAAGACAGATACACCTGATTCCATTGAGATAGCAATAGCTGAAGTTAAGCTGCTGGCGGCTCGCAGTAGTATTGATGAGGCGATTGCAAAATTGAACGTTCTGGTCGAACAGTATCCCGACAACGCTTTACCTGCTAAATATCTGGGAGCTTTTTTAGCTGAACATGGCAGGAAAGAAGATTGCCGGAAGGTGCTTAAGGATGCACTCGGACGTATTGCAGAACCAATTTCAAAGCGGGAATTGGTATTATTGCTGGCCGGCTTCTACGAACGCTGGCAGCAGAGGGATAAATCGTATCAACTGCTTACGGCAGCATCACAACAACTGCCACATGATATTCCTGTCAAACGCCGACTTCTAAAATGTGAGCAGGTGACAAAAGACCTGAACCGGGTTCAACAGCTTGTTGAAGATATAAAG
>SDBT01003659.1_pt1 | contig 26453 bp, 33 predicted proteins | sample 2277101 | NCBI WGS metagenome assembly SDBT01 (sample SAMN10404973, study PRJNA504765) | marine sediment metagenome | isolation source: marine sediment core GS10_PC15, 103 cmbsf | place: Arctic Ocean: Southern Knipovich Ridge | collected 2010 | reverse complement strand
ATTCAGACTCTTCCCCAAGAATGGGAGTCGAGCAAGCTCTAGTGCGTATGATCGACAAGAGTCCCGGCGGATGGTCGACCCTCATGGAGCTCGCACCCAAAGCCTATGACGATGCAGACCGTGAACCAGTAACCGAAGAGAACGCCAGCGATGTCGGTTGTGAATGGGCGTATGTGTTCCCTCCCGATTGTGTCACTATGGAAATTTGGTCATCGTTCTGTGGACCGGGCGAGCATCAGGGCGAAAAAATGGTCGGCATGTTTGGCTCAGGCGATCCGACAGCCATCTGGAAATGCATCGCTACGATAGACCTGAACAAGGAAGAACCAGATTGGAAATTGATAGGGTGAAATTCGGGAACACGTTTGCGGAAAGAGTGTTCGCCCGAACACCGCACTAACACCGGACGAAGGCTTCATCCCGCGCGTTCATCCAGTGAAATAGAGCAGAGCAGAGCAGATAAATAGAGCAGAGCAGAGCACTTATGGCGATAAGGGAATGGAAAGATAAGGCGCGCCGACGCCGCGAATCCAACCGTGCGCGGTTCGAGGTGTACGTCGCGCGGCGCGAGGCCCGCGGGCAGACGGCCAGATTCAGGGACTGGTGGCCAGGGTTCTGGGCAGAGTACACCTCCTGGTGGTCCGTGCCGGCACTCCCCGCGCCGAGCTCGGGCAGCCGCGTGCCACTGATGGGTGGTCCGTATGGCGGGACGGTACGTGAGTTTCCCGGAGACCCACCAGGAGTGATACACTGTGGACCCAACGCAGGCGGTAAGTATATCCTTGGTCGAGCCACCAAGCCCCTTGCCTTCCACTGGGCCCACTGGTAGTGTGGCGCCGCGGCTTTCCAGATTGGACCTGGGTTGCAGCACCTTACTTGGCGCCGCCGCGTAGTGTAAGGCGCACACCTTTGGCGGGGTAGAGCCTCGGTTACGCATCTTGGCAGCAGCTTGTCAGACTTGGCCACTGGCGAGCTTGAGTCCTGGTGTAAGCTCGTGACCTATTGTCTGCCACCCAGGGGAAGACTAGGAGATAGAAGGCGATGAAAGTTCGCCACCGACCTGGCGCGGTTTTTCTTTTTTGGAGTGAAAGTGATGACATCAGCGAGATTTATAGCTGCGATGGAGGCCGAGCAGGTTGCCCTGGAGAAGGAGGTGCTCCGTGGAGTAGAGCTGCACGGCCACTACCAGAGCACCCATGAGGCCCTCGGCGTCATTCTCGAGGAGTGGGACGAATTCAAGGTGGAGATCAAGAAGAACGACAACGAGAGGGCAGTGGTTGAGGCCCGTCAAGTGGCGGCAACGGCACTGCGGTTCTGTATCGAGTTTGGTTAACCCAAGAGGTTAAGAGAAATGCTGACTGTTCCACTCGGCGTCCTGGTCGCTACCCTGCTCTTCCCGCTGCCGCAGCCGGCACCGCTCGACGTCAGCGTCAATTCAACCGGGAGTTTCGCGTTCGACTGGGACGGGAACCACGCTGACGGCACGGGCATGGCCGAGACTGAGTTTGTCGAGTTTCACTTCCTGCCCGACCCACCGATCGCGATAGCTGGGTTGGGTACGGGCGACGGGCACTTTACGGTACGGATTCCTCTGGTGGCGACGGTGGGTGAGAACGTCGTCCCTATGCGCACCTCCCTGGTTGGCGTGCCTGCGGGGCTCTACAACCTCGACGTCCGGCTGATCGGGCCTGGCGGCAACCCATCGGCCTACTCAACTCCGCTGCCTGATCTTTTGCGGGTGCATGTCATCCCCCCTCAGACGCCGACGGGGCTGCGCGCCGTCGGCAACTGATCAGGGACCTGATTCGGATCCTCATGGAAGTGTACGACGACGTATAGTCACGGGGGGAGTGGGGGCAGACCCTGACTCAGAGATCGGGTCACTGACAAGTTCCCCGTGAGGCTCGAGCAGTGGTTCCCCCTCCTCCCGCCACCAGGAGGGAGCAATGCTACTCACAGAAGAATGCCTGTCGTTCGTTGACGCGGCGAAGCGAGTGCCACTGATTAACGGCAAACAGGTGCACTCAACGACTGTCTGGCGGTGGGCGCGGCGCGGCGTCCGCGGTGTGAAGCTCGAGTGTCGCCTGCTCGGTGGGCGATTCATCACGAGCGTTGAAGCCTTGGACCGATTCTTCGAGAACCAGGCACGCGCTGTTTTTGGGGACGACCCAGAAGAGTAGGCCAATCCTTGCCCCCCTCTGGTAGCCTGTGTTAACCTATGTCCATGGACATCGAGCCCCCTATCGTTAAAATCTTCCCACCAGAGCCTGGTGACGATGAGTGGGAAGTGCGGCACGACGGTCATTCGGGCATCGGTGCTTCGCTTGTCGAAGCGTCGGAGGAGGCGGCTCGTATGTGGGCAATAGACAAGGAGGAAGAGCTTGAGGCGGGAACGGGAATACCTGAACACAGCTCAGATGGCGATTCTGATGCAGTGCAGCACCGCGACGATCTACCGGTACGCAAAGCGGAAGAAAAACCCTTTGCCGACGGTCAAGCTCAGTCGCAACAAGCTCCTGTTTGACCTTGCGGTGGTGCGCAGCTGGATGGACGAGATTGGCGGCTACGAAGAGCTCATCACTCAGGAGATAACCGTTGGAGATTGAAGCCTTCCGCAGTATGAGCGCGGACGCTCGCCAGGAGTGGCTGTTCAGCGAGGTGCGATTCCTCATTGGCCAGTGTTCCTCCATTCGCCTTGACCTCAACGCGCTCCACCGATCACTCGCCATCAGCAGCCCCGGAGAGCCACGTGCAAGCCGGCCAAGAAAAAAGACTATTCGTAAACAGCCCTCAGCCACCAGTGGCGCTGCTTCAACAACTCTCGAAAAAAAAACGGGAACTTGAGGACCAGCTCAAGGCCACGTACGAGCACGGGTACAGCAAGGGCTATCTCCAGGCTGTACGCGACGTTGCGGTCAAGGGGGGTGAGAAGGTAGTTGGCAATGAGCGGCTGTGGCGACTGATGAGCACCCCGGAGCACCGGATACGCGACGGGCAACGAGCCGTGTCCACCGTCCAGGGAAAGTGGCAAGGGGCTGACTGCTTCATCGTGTGCGGCGGGCCGAGTCTTCAACATTTCGACTTCGGTTTACTCCGCGAGCACAAGGTGATCATGGTCAACCGGGTGCCGCTGAAGATCGAGGAGTGCCCACCACCTGACTTCCTGGTAGTCAACGACCTGTCTGTCTGGCGGCACTACGAGGGGACGCCGCTGGCCGAACAGGAGAGTGACGGGAAGTCGACCCACAAGACGATCCTGGTCTCGCAGCCCTCCGCCTTCTTCGAGTACAAGATCAAGCCTGGCCTCTGGTACTACCCGACAGACGACGTTGACAAGCTGTCGCTGGAGCCCGACTCGCTGTACATGCACACGACGGTGGCGACGGTAGCGATCAGCCTCGCCTGGCTCCTGGGCGCGAAGCGAGTCTTCCTGCTGGGGCTTGACGGGTACGTGACGCTCGGGCGCTCGTACTTCTGGGACGAGCATACAGAGGGTGAAAAGCTGCGGACCACGAAGGAGAACATACTGGTCGCCGAGAAGATGGATAGGTGGAAGGAGGACATGAACAAGCTGGGCGACTACTTCGTGAAGCATAGCGATATCCAGGTGCTCAACCTCTCGACGAACAGTCAGATCACTACCTGGCCGCGGGCCTGGTTGAAGGACGTTTTACCCGGAGTGAAGTCATGACGTACACGCAATTGATGTCGAGTCTTAGCCACCACGGGCCTAGTGTTGAGGCGCAGAAGGAGATCGAGGAATTGCGAGTTGCAGCCAAGGACTTGGCGGTGGTCATTCAAGGGCAAACCCCAGAGGGGAGGTGCAAGTCGCTGGCGTACACCAAGCTCGAGGAGTGCCTGATGTGGGCAGTGAAGGGAGTGGTGGTACCGAATGGATAATCGCGTCTCGGCGTGCATTTCCTACCTCGCGCTGATCATTCACCGCTACGGGGGGAAGCTGACACTCGACCACTTGTCGGACTTTCAGCAGGACGATTACGACTTGGGGGTCGATCTCAAGTCAACGAAGGACAGCGTCACGTTGACACTTACGAAGAAGGAGACAGGAGATGAATCTTGGCCAACACAACGAGAAAATGGCCGACAGCCCTGAAATGAGTGTTGTAAACAATGCTTCCAGCAAGCTGCCTCGCGGCAAAGGGCAGGGACTCCTTGCCGCAGTCTCTGTGCTGATCGGCGATGCGTACCGTGCTGGCCAGGTGGAGGGTCCTGACATGACGGCCACGCCGAGCAAGGAGCCGGTGAAGTACGCGAGGATCGGACCGGCTATGCCCCAGGGGGACGAAGGGCAAGAGTACGATGAAGCGGAGCTGTACCTCGAGCAGATGACCAAGGCGATGCGGATCGCCTCGCGCGCGGTCGAGCGGTTCAATCGCGCGATCTCTTCCAGTCCGAGCCGAGCGAGAGTGAGACAGAGTAATGAGAGGTAAAATGAAACTCTCGGAAGTCATCGCCACCTGGGAGATCCTCTATGTGAAGGAGACGGGAGAACTTGGGTACTGTGACCTCTTGTCTGCCCTCGAGCACGTGGGCATCAGGATTGAGAACGACTGCCTAAACGACGCCTCGTCATTACGAAAGGCAGACCAACTGGGTGACTTCTAATGGGAAAATTTAGATGTTGGGTTCGTTGTCGAGACTGTAGAGCCCGTCAACTCGTCAAGAAGCACAAGGTTGGACAGCGAGCCGTTCTGCGCTGTGATCAATGCGGCGGCATCGTAGAACCATCAGACGCTGAATCAAATGACCGCGTAGATGCGCTTGATCTTGATCGTGCCAAGGTTATGAAAGTAGTGACTCCCAGAAAGTCGCAACGACGCGGAAGAGTAGTATGAAGCTGATCAGATCCTGGCTCTGGCAACCAGAGGGTGAGGAGCTCCCGGAGTTCACCCGCCACTACGACGCGCGGTACGTCTGGGCCCTGATCGCGGGCCTGGGGCGTAATCTCACACCTCCCTGGAAGCTCCAGCTTTGGGTGGACAAGGAGTGGGAGTTCAGGCTCTTCCAGGAGCTGGCGCACCGTCCGCTCATGGTCCCGTTCCTGGAGCTGGTCCCATTCACGGGGCACGACTGTGGTGGGTGGTCGCGGATGATGGAAATCTACCGTCCTGGCTGCCGACCAGAGGGGAGTGATCGGGTGCTGGCCGTCGGCCTCGACACGATCATCACCGGCAACTGCGACTGGCTGTTCGAGTGGGATAAGGCGCCCGTGGGGTTCATCCGTGACCCGTTCGTGCCGACGACGATCAGCAACAGCGTCTCGACGTTCAACCGGGAAGGCGCCGCGGAGCTCTGGACCCGTCACGTCCGAGCGTTGGAGACCCACTATGGGGGGTTGACGCAATTCGACCGGCCGAGCGAGATGCACCTGATGCGTCAGTGGTGGGAGGCGTCATGGTGGAATGGACGTGATCGCTGGCCAGAGAATGATGGCAAGCACCGTATGCCCTGCCTGGAGGAGGTGCCGCAGAAGTTGCTGAGCTATAAGGCACACACAAAGCACGGCGAGCATCGCGGTAGTCCCAGTTGTATCTATTTTCATGGAAGCCCGAAGCCCCATGAGCTCGCCTTAGAGAATCCGTTGTACGAATTGTGGAATGTGCTGGGTTGACTTGGTATGCCTACTGTAGTGTAATGGTAGGCATGACCTTGAAAAACAGACCGACTCCCAGGAAGCCGAAGCCCCCAACCGCCGACGTCACGTTGACAGAGCATGAGCTGCGTGCTCTCCTGTCATGCATTCGACTGCACCTTAATATAGCGACAGTCAATATAGCGACAGAGCGAGTGGGTACGGATTCAGTTGTGAAGCAGCTCACCAAACTCCGCCTGAGGCTGCTCAAGGCGCTGCGGGTGTCACTGAGGCAAGGATAAGCATGTGTACAAAGACGTAGACCAGCATTCCATCCGTTGGTGGCATAGGCTTTACCTTTGGATCTTACCGACGAGGAGCGCAGATGGTCTTCGTTACAAGGTGGGTTTTGGCCGCCTTTGGGTCATGAAGGAGAGGTGACGAGAAGCCTTGTCTCGACGAGCATATCGACATGACAACGTGGACTACACCTTTCCGTTCAGTATCGTACTGATCACCGGAATCTTCCCCTGGCCAGTGCCCTTTTTCTTGGGTGGGCTCTGCGTCTTCTCTTTCCGCTTGTCCTGCTCGATCACTTTTCTGGGTGGCATGCTTACTCTCCTATGCGTACAGGCCCGTAGATTGCCTTGATGATGCTGTCGTAACTCATGGGTTTCGGTCGCGGTTTCGGCTTCGGCCGCTTCTTTGGTGACCTCTTCTTCCTGTGCTTGGCCATCAGTCTCCTGCCAGGAGGGTGACGTCAGCCGTCGCCGACGTGCCTGATCCAGTAGTGGTCACTTCGAGCTTCAGTCGAGCCACGAAGAGTAGCTTATACTTGTCGAGATCATTGCCAATCGTGCCGTCCGTTCCACCGCCAGAGGAGAACAGGGTCGGCGCGAACGTCGCGCCGAACAGTAGAATCTCCTTCTGCGCGTTCTGCGTGGTGTCAATCACGGTGATCAAGTCTTCGCTGTCGATCACTGTCGCATCCACGCCGTTCGCTACGACGTCAGCCGCGTCGAATTCTTCGAGCGTAATCTTGAACGCTCCCAGGGTCATGCCGCTCGCGGTGACGTTGACAATCAGCTTGTAGTTGAAGTGTCCGCGGAGATCGATGAACGGAGACGTCGCCGCCAACGCCGCGGTGATGTCAAGGTCAACATCGTTCAGGAGAAGTTTGGCAGGCGTGATTACCCACTGGCGACAACGTTCGACCAGCATGGGTTGAGCGACCAAAAAAGCCGGTTGTGGCAGGTCAGTCATCTGGCCCTCCTTTTGTAATAGTACTGTAGCGCACCTGAATCAACAGACAGGTTGGCTGCGATTTCTCCGGAGAGATCGACTCCAACACCAGCGTTGTATATGGCTGTCTTCTCTGCATCTGTCAAGACGCGGTTCCAACCAATGGCGTGATCGAGCATCCCGTTGAAGAAGTTGTCAGCCTGACCCTCTGAAGAGCTGCCTTCGGCGCCGATACGGTATGGTGCCGTGCTCTGGAATACGCCAGTCGAATGCGCATCGGTGTCTTCTGAGGTGTCATTGATTTCGATCTTGGCGACATTGGCGTCTGCATCGTACTCTACGTAGACCCATGTCCAGATACCCAGTGCGGGCTGCCCGGCGGCATCAGCCTTTAACAGAACCTGTGGCGTTATGCCGTCATCGCTGATCACCCATCGATAGCGGTTTGACGATAAAAAGTACTGTAAGACGTAGGAACACTGATTGCCGAACAGTTGGTACTTCGAGAGTAACGACATTTGTTGGTAGGTGATCAACCAAGTCCACAAGGCGAAGGAGAAGCTGGCGCTGAAGTTTGGTTTGCTTGGCCCCTTGAGCTCTTCGCTGTTCGCGCGGACAAACAACGCAGCCTTGCCGTGTTTCCCCTGACCAGCCAGGACCGTATTGATGTCGCTCAGATCCACATCCTTTGTCCAGGAATCAAATCGTTTACCACTCTCCTCATTCAGCGTGTGGTGAACGACCAGGCCGGTGGTGATCCCGGCCAGCTCAGTGGTCGTAGTGCCGGACGCCACCGTTGCGAACGCAGAGGCGCCAGTGGGATTGATTGCGCGGACACGGTAGGTGTATTTGACTCCAGACGCCAAGCCTGTGTCTCGGAAGGTGACTGCACCCGTACCACTTGAGCAAGGTGCGTCCCACACCTTGACAAAACTACCTGTACTCTTCCGCTGAATCTCAAAAGAGGCTTCGTTGTCTGAGTTGTCGGTGAAGGACAGCGTCAGCTCTGTCGCCTTCGCCGTACCGATCGACAGGCTGGAAGGTGCAGTTGGCGCAGACTCAGCCGCCAGGGTAGTCTGAAGATTGACACCTGACCCTGAATTGTGGAGCGAGGTTATCTCTGCTGCCGTCAGTAAACGATCCCATATCATGAATTCATCAATGGCCGCATTGATGGGGAACTCGGGGATGTTGAGGGTGCTGAGATAACAGCCCAGCATGAGTGGCGCGGTTCCCTGGAATACACCACCAATCAAATTCTGAAGATCTATCGCGCTGTTGTCGACTGAGATACCGACCTTGTTGGCTGTCTCATCGTGTTGGCAAACGACAAAGACCCAGACATCTGCGGTCAAGTCACCGAAGTCGTTCGCAACAGCGATAGCACCAGTCGTCCCATCACCATAGCAAATCCAACGGAGTCGATTAGTACTGGACTGATACTGTAAATGGAAACCATTCTGCGCTGAGATGAGCTGGATCGTTGACCAGATAGCACCATCCGCCAGTGTGGTCAACTTGACCCAACCAGCAATAGTGAAGTCGTCGTTACCGAAATCGAAGACACTGTTCTCCGGGGCGCGATCGCGTGTCAGGTATTCCGTGTTCGCCGATTCAAATAGAACGGCGTTGGTCCCGATCTTACCAGTCGTATTGCCGACGTTACCGGCCGGGTCGGGCAAGTCAGAATAGCCCCAGGCATCGATGCGGGACCCGCTCGTCTCCTCCATGCGGAGGTACATCCGCAAGCCGTCGGCGATATTCGCAAGTGACATTACCTACGTCTCCGTCTCAATTTATTACGGAACTTGATCAGCTCCTGTGTCCGTCTGTCTCTCTTGCCCTTCTCGGTCGCGAACTGGACATTGAAGTTTCCAACATTCCCCTTGAGCTGCTCGGCGACCCCTGCCTGTGCGAGCACCCGTTGAATACGATTTCGCCGTTCTCTTTTCGTGTCCACTTGCGCGATGTTGACTCCCAAAATCGAGCGCAGTATTTCAGGTATAATCGTTTTCCGCTTCTCTGTCTGCGATGGCTCACCCTGGGCTTGGTTGATCGACTCGCCCGCGGCGTCGAGTAGGCGCGTGATCGTAGACGTGGCTCTGGACGTCGGAAGGTTGCGCGCAGCAATCCGCAGTGCCGGCGCACGTCGATTGCGTGTGATACCAAACTTCCTGGTCGGCACCTCTTCACCGATATCCCTGCCGACCTGCTCTAACCCAGGTATCTTTCCAACGAGCTCGCCGACTCGCGAGCCGAATGCCGACCCCTGGTCGAGACCTTCGATTTCCGTGCCGAGAAAAAATTCTTCGCCAGTGATTATCTCAAGCAGAAACCTCAATGGCGGGACGAAATTCGCTGCGATTTCTCGAGCGGCCTTCGTGGAGGTCCCGACCAATCCCGTCGCGCCCGTCGGATCAACAAGCGACAGAACTTCGAACGGAGAACCAAATTTGGTGGTGAAGGAAGTCTCACCTGTCTCTTCGTTGACGGCACCAGGGATGCCAGCCGCCTCTCGAATGAATGCCGGGATGCCCGCAGGACGTTCGACGCCCGGCTGAGTAGTAAGCCTGCCGAGCGCGGCGAAACGAGCTGGATTATCGAAAAGTTGTCCAAGGACAAGTGGCAGGGCATACCGGTTCCATCGGTAAAAGAAGAACAGTCGATTAGCCACGTCCCGCTCGAACGGGGCCAAGGCATCTTTTCCATAGTTGAACAGGTGCTTGTTGACTGACTGGACAGCGAGTAGGTCTGGGATTCCCTCGGCTTGCTTTGCGTAGAAGTGAGCGATGCGTGCATTGTTTTCAATGAGATCGCCTATCTTGGCGCCCTGTCGGACAACCGCATTCTCACTGACCTTGCTTGCTGCTTGTTGAAGCCTGTTCCCACTGGCCAGAGCAGCTGCCTTCAGCTCCTCCTGGATCGCCGACGTTCGACCAAGCCGAGCAGCTCCCAATCTCTCAAGCCTCAGAATCTCAGTCGGATCGAACGCCATATGAAAGCGTTTCGCCCACTGCTCGTTACCCTTGATCTGCGCGACTAAAGCCCGACCGTAGTGGACTGGATTCCGAACGCCTGCCATGGCGTTGAGGATTATGTTGCCGGTGAAGTTTCGCGCATGGAATCCGGGGAAGGGAGTCGTCGCGAGCGCCCGATACATGCTGGTGACCGGGTCATAAATTTCGGTAAGGAACTTCTTCCAAGTGCCGTCAGTCGATAGCTTGTTAAAGCTCACCCCGACCATGTCGAGAGCTTCCATGGCGATCTCTTTGGGGAGCGTCATGGTTGGGTCCAGCCCAGCTCTCTCCATGAGAACAGCGATTGCCTCTTCACTGCCTTTCGGGAGAGTCCCCTTCCGACTTCGCACCGACTTGCCGAGGTCTACTCCTGAGAACTTCTTGAGCTTCGTCAACGAAAGGAACGTGGGGAGCGTCATATCGCCAGACCTGCCGGCCATGTTGCCGAAGTTTCTGGCCAGCGACTCGACGAGATTCGCCTGGATGACGGAAAGACCACGATCACGAATGGCGATCTCGACAGTCACCGCGGGATTGAGATCGAAGAAGTTCTTGCCGGCGAGCTCCGGGACGTTCTTCTTGAAGAATTCGTTAACGTCTGCCGTGAATTGATCTCTCAGATAGCCCTTGCGGCGTATCTGTGAGCCCTCACTGATCCCGGCCCGGCCATTCATGAACCGTCGATATGGATTTGCCAGCTTCTTATTCCGCAACATCCTGCGCGCCTCTGGCGTCAGGATTCGTTCGGCGTAGTCTTCGATGAGATCGTAGTACCGGGCGCCAGTAGCGATCTGCGCTTCCGTCGCTCCGTCGACCAGAGCACTCAAATCGTCAGCAAACAGCCTCTCATTATTGGTCAGTGTGACGCTCCGTCCCTCACGAGCGTTGAAGACATCTACCTGGAACTGCTCCTGGATGTCATCTGAGACGTCGTCAAAGGATCCTCCCGCTCTGACTGACCGCTTTCCTACCAGGGTATCCATCTCTGCCTTAATCGCCTTGGAGAGCTGATCGGCAGTCATGCGGACATCTGACCGAAGAAATCGAGCTGCGGTCCTGGTCTCTTCATTGATGCCCCGCCCGAGCGCTCGCTGGAGACCCCGCTTCGCTCCTCCTGCCGCCTTGACGAATGGAGACAAGGCTTTCTGTTCAAGCGCCAGGGGCGCGATAGGCAACCGGGCACGGGCCTTCGTGAAGGGGACGCCCAGAGTAATAGCCTCACGACCAGTGGGGAGGTCCACGTTGATCCCCCTCCGACCCTTCACCAGACGCTGGATCTGGGGCACACCCCCCTCGAAGAGGTTGGCCTGGCGAAGTCGCTTCGGAATCCCCTCAAGCGACTTCCTGGCAGCACTCCGAGATGCCACAAGCTGCTCGGCAATCCGGTCGCGGCTTTCCCTGGCACCCACCCTCGCCGCACGTTCAAGGTTTCCGCCAGACACACCCGAGAGACCCGCCCCCCGACCAGCTCCGACCTTTCGGCCAATGTCTCGAACAGCCTGCCCTGACCGTATAGCCCTGGCAGCCTCCTGCACCCCCTTGGCACCCTTGGTAAATGCCCCGAAGCCAGCCAGGAGGGTGGTCGGGTCAGTAAGAAGATCCGTCAGTAGGACCCCGGTACCGGCTGCGATCCCACCGAACTTGAACCCGCCATCGTCACCGAAAGACGGGAACAGACCCCGCGGGTTGGTGAGGTCGAACTCCGATTCCGGTTCAATCCCAAGCTCTCTGAGGAATTCACGAGCTGTAACCCGCTCACCCGCCTTGCCAACGAGCCCACCACGGGTCTTGTCGCCAGCAAAGGACAGAGCCTGCCCGAGAGACAAGAGGAGACCCGGGCCCTCCTCACGCGCCTTGGCATCGAGTACGCGCCCGCTGAGGATCCCTTGAGACGCCTCCTCAACGTTGCGTCGTCTTCGTCGTGATCGCCTTCTACGTCGTTGTGCCATGTCTCGGTGTCGCGTTTACGGATTCTCTCTGAAGATTCGCTCTATGTGTGCCCGCCTTCTCTCCTCAATCGAGGGTGCCCTCTTGAGCGCAGGAGTGAAGTCAGAGAGCCCACGACCGGTCGGAATGAGTTGTCTACCAGGAATTGTTGAAGCGCGTTGCCGGAGTCCAGCCGCGCGTTGACCCGACGCCGCACTTGGCGAGACGGGCGCGACTGGCGGTGCGCCGGGAGCTGCACCGACAGCTGTCTGGACAGCCTGCATCGCCTGCATGAGCTGGTCTATCGCACCAGACTCTATAATTTTCAAAACTTCTCCAGGCTCGAATTGCTTGAGCATATTCTCAATGACTTGCGACCTTGATGTGGGGCCGAGGTCGAATTCTTGCCCTTCCTTCTCCAGCTCGAACCGATCACGCGCAAGATCACCTTTCGCTACTCCCTCCGCAGCCTCCCGCGTCTCTGTTCTCTCTCTGGCTTGAACGTCATCAGCTCGGAAATCTTCTTGTCGACGGAGATCGATGACCCGATTCGCCGCAGTAGTTGTTGACTCATCCCGAGCGAATTGATCCCGTGCCCCTTCACGTCCGATCTTGGCCAAGAGGATATCCGCGGCGAGCCTCTCTCGTCTTTCCAGCTCCGTGACACGAACTTCTTCCGCGGTGTCCTCTCGCCCGACTTCAAAACGACGATCACCCAGGAATTCTTGCCGTGCGAGCTCGGCAGCATCCACCTCCTGTGTGCGCAAGAGACTCGCGGCATCTGTCTGCGCACCGAACAGGCGTCCCTGTTGCTCTTCCTCGAACTGCCGCTCAAGCCCTGACTCACTGGCCTGCGCACGCCGGCCAAGAACCCCGCTGGTGAAGTCAGCACCGATCCCGAGCATTTGTAGCACCTGGCTACGCGAGAACTGGGCCTCACGCTCTATGGAAGCGTTCTGGATCGCCTGCATCTGGCCGAGACGCGACTCATCACCGACACCTGGAAATCTGGGTTGTACCATGATCGTTTCCTTTAGAAGATATCTCTGAGACGGAAGCCTGAAGCTGGCTTCTTATCACCACCGCCACCACCGCCACCACCAATACCAAAGGCTGCTCCGAGAATTCCAGTTAGCAACCGGGTAGTGTTGCGCTTCGCCTCGGCGTCTGATAGAGCGTCAAGCCGTGCCTGTTCGGCCATGACAGCCGCGATCCCCCCACCTTCTTGGCCGCCCCCAAGCCCGGGGAGACTCTTCGGCTCCTCTATTTCCTGGCTACCCAGGGAGAGCCCGATACTCCTGGGCACCTTTGCCAAGCCTCGCTTGCCGCCACCAAGACGCACCCGATCACGCGCGATCGATTGCGCGGGACTGGGCTGTTGTGGCTGAGCCTGGGGCTGAGCCTGAGCCTGGGGCTGCGGCTGCCCGAATGGCACCGCTGGGCCGAAATCTGGCTGCGAGGAGATAAACTGCGGCTGGACCGCGGTAGATGCAGCGAACTGTGGAGGTGCTGCCTGCGACGGGATCACCTGACTGAAGGGTTGGGATGAGACCGTGGGCGGCGCGACGAGCGTCCCCATGAACGACTGGAATTCCACCTCGTCCCTTGGTGGTCGACCGAATCGTTGCTGGAAGGCCGTCATAGCCGGATCCACTCCGCCCAGTCCGAAAGGTGGCATTATCCTAACTCCCTGGCGAGGTTGGTGATAAGACCGCTGCCGGTCTCGGGCTTGAGATTGAACAGACTCGAGAGGTCGAACTGGCCACGATCCGCGGTAAGGAGCTCCGTGAGTTGCTGCGCCAGTGCGATCCGGCGAAGCTCCTCCTCCTGGCCGATCCCGCTGAGCCGGTCGATCCCTTCCGCTTCGTTTCGATCCGACTGAAGGAGGTTATCAATCGATAGCTGCTGAAGTTCCGCGCTCGTTTGGCGAGCGCCACCTTGCTCAAGTTGAGCTTTCTGGAACGCCGAGCCGGAGCCTCCCAGCCCCTGGCGTGCGAGGTCTTCTGTCAGCGACCGCTGAGCATCCTCAAGACCGATGGCCCCCCTCTGACGGATCTGTGACTGCTGGAGAGACAGCTCCTCTGGACTGAATGGATCCGGATTGGCCAGACGGAAGGCGGCCATCTCCCGCGCGAACGTGGATTCCGGCGAGGCACCAATGCCTGCCCTCTGGCGGCCGATCACATCAAGCGCGGTCTGTCGATCACCTTCTGCCTGTGCGCGATTCTCAAAGTTCAAACGAGCCTCGATGAACGGGAGCTGCGCACGGCTGAACTGCTCACCCACGATCTGGCCGAAGTCCTGACCGAGGAGCTCTGCGAAGTTGAAGGTCCCGGTATTGAAGTTCGCATCGTTCTCCCGGTTGAACGCAATGACCTCGGCTGCGGTGCTGAGCCCACCCTCTGGTGGCGGTAGACGCGGGACACCACCAGTAGAGAGCCCGAGTTGGTTCACACCCGGCACGACCCCGACCCCACCGAACTGGTTCCCGAAGTTCGGATTCGGATTGAATGACGGCTGCCCCAGTCCCGGATTGACACCTCCGATCGCAGCCCCACCAGCGGCGAGGGTCGACGGGCCACCGGTCTGGGGAAAGCCGGGACTGGGCGTCCCGCGGGTTGTATCTGCGCTGGGGGGCTGAATAGCAAAGCTCGAGGGCCGTGCCGAGCCGAGTGCCGCGCCGAATGGATTTGCTGCTGCCATGTTTCCTCTTACACCCAGATAACTGCGCCAGACTCAGCGATCATTGGCCCTGAACTCAGATAGAAGTATAACGTCTGGCCGCCCGATACGTTGACATCAACGATCAGACGACCCGCGGTGGTCGTGCCACACAGAAGACAAAGCTCCGCCGAGACAGGTATCTGACCGAGATCAGAGAGCAATGTTCCGGTGGTAACGGTTGCACTGACAAACGAAGTCGTCGGCGGAGCTGCATTTTTGTTACTCGAAGTCGACGCCCAGAGAAGTACGGTAGACGACACGCCCGTCAAGGCGGCTTTGACGGTATCGACCTGTACATCGATCGTCCGTACGTCTCCCGCCTCGGCGCCGATCGTCCAGGAGGCATTGGCATGAATCCGAGTGGCCGGCGTAGCGTTGAGCTTCGCACCAGTGATGATCGAATCCAGCAATCGGTTCTCGAGTATGGTTTCCTTGAGAATCGTTCGTCCATCGATCGTTTCCGAGGGAATACCCGCTCCAATAGTTTGGCCAACCAGTCGAGCAACTGCTCGCGTATCGATTTGGTTGGGCCCAAGCTGCCCATTCTGGATGAAGTCGTAGAGCCGCGCGAGCTCTTGGTCGAGTCTCGGATCTTCATAATGATACAGTTTCCCGATGTCGCCCATTACCGTCGCTTCTCTGCCCCTCTCTCCACATCGTAACGCCATTTAACGATTTCAAGACCACCATTGAGGCTGGCCTTGAATCGAGTACGGAGCTGCGCCGCCCGTCTCTTCAGGCGAAAGGCCAGGAGCTCGCGCTCACTGATCGGCAGAGAATCGCCAGCCGAAACGAAGATGTTTGAGTCGTCAAGTGACACCTCGACGTTGAGCTCGCCAGGAACATCCTGACGCACTGAATCGATCGACAGCTTTCCCCACTTCTTCACCATGTCCGGCGCACGTGTGTCCTGTTTCCCTGACTCCCACAGGAATTCCTTCGGCGTGCCGTTGAAGTTGAGGCCACCCCCGTACGTTGTCACCCGGCCATCCTGGAAGCCCAGCTTGATCTCCCGCAGCTTCGTCGTCGGGTTGGTGATGAGCGTGGCGGTTTCCAGACCGGGAATCGACCACGGCACCCAGGAGGGTTGCTGTGTCACCTCGGTGTTGCGGTAGAAGTGAACCAAGATTCGGTCATTCAGAACCGAGGTGCCGGAAGAATAGATCCACCATACTGCACTGTTCTCCCAGTCATGAACCGAAACGAGGTTCTTGTCCCGTGCGAAATTCCTGGCCAGGAAGAGACCCTTTACGGGCCGAGAGACTTCCCGCACGCGGGACAGATCGTAGGCGTAGACCCCGTTTTCCGAGAGGAAGAAGATTTCGTTGTCGATGGGCCGGATGCTGAAGGGGGCAAGGCAACCGCGGTCTGCAATTGCTTTCCGCTTGAAGAGAGTCGCAGCTGTGTTGCCGGAGAAGATCCAGATCGAGAGAGTTGTGAAGACAACCATCTGTCCCTGGAAAGCGATGACTCCGGTGACAGTATCGTCAACCACGTCAAACTGTCCAAGTACTGTTTTGTCGACGGGAGTGAAGTAGACGCTCGTCGGCTCGGCATCGATCCCTCCTACGAAAATGACGCCGGCATTGTAATCGAGGTACCGGGCCTTCGGGAAGACTGCGTCGAACGTCAGGGGTGCGATCGACGTCAGGCTGACGTTGTTGTCGGGCACGACGTCAATGTAAGACGTCGTGCTCGAAGCAACCTCGTCGATCAGCCGCCACTCGCTCTCAAAATTCGTCACCTTGCGCCGGTAGATTCGGTACTGGTCGACGCGCGTGTCTGTCGTCGTAGCGAAATTCGAGAGAGCGACCGATTGGTCAACTACGGTGACGGTGGAGGTCTTCTCTGTCCCTGCGGTGGTATCCGCCTGGTTGGTCGACGGGGAGGAAGGGGATTCCTGCCCCCAGGTGGACGAGTAGAAGGTGTACTTGTAGTCGTACTCTCCGTTGAGTCGTCCTGAATCGACGGCGCCCGACGTCGCAAGCGTCGGGGCGAATGTCGGTTTGACAATGAGCCAATCGAAGAGATCCACACCATCGGTAACTTTAGGCGTACCGCCATGCGTAATGTAAACGCGGTTGTTGAGCGTGAGGTACTGAGCCTGATTGCCCGCTTCCAGAATGGACGACCCAATTGCCGTAAACGTCGTTCCACTGAGGCTGTAAAGCTGGCTTCCAGCTTTGACGAGGTGGATGAAGGTTCCGTCGATGAGTTTAAAGTCATGAGCACTCTCAATCACTGAACCGTTCGGTGCCACTGCGCCCACATCATAGCCGAGCACAGCCTTGAGCGTACCACCATCCAGGTTGACGTTCAATGCGTCGAATGCTTCGTTGGGCGCGAGCTCACGCGCTTCCCTGGTCGTATCTACTCCGACAAAGGGACCGGCAACGGGGATAGGAAGATCAACCGGCATCGACTACTCCACATAACGTACGGTTCGGGCCTGCTGGCGGTTTCGACCATGAGTGAGTGACGTCAGGGCACTCATTCCATCTCTGAGCTCGTCAGCCAGGCCAAAGGTTTTTCCCTCGATCCCAGAGGTTGCGATCTTCGCAGCCTGAAGTGCGATCGTATCGTGGTGGTCTCCTGGAATTTCGTCCGGCGAATCGTCGTCGTCTACCAGAGAGGCAATTGTGTAGGCGTACCAGAGGCGGAGATCGTAATCCTCCGCGGGTCTTACGACGCCAAACTGCTTCCCCACCAGGAAGCACATAGGCGCTGTCGTATCATTCAGTCGATTGATTGGAAAGCTGGGAGAATCGTGACGTGTCGCGAAGGCGACCCACACGACGGGTATCGGACGATCTGTCCCGTTCAGACGCTCTAACAACTTGATCCGCTTGAAGTCCGTTGGCAGGGCGAACACATGATCCACGTTCGTGGTCGTCACGACCGCGAAGTCCTTGCACTTGACGAAGTAGTCTTCGTCCATGCCGTCGAGCTTGCGCGCGACCATACGGAGTGCCGTGTCGATCAGCCTCGTGGCTTGCGGTTCCTCGTACTGGTCCTGCACCTCGTCGTCAACATAGTCATAAAATGCCAGCTTGAGCTCTGCGAGATTCACTTCTCCACCTTCTGTGCTCGGAGCTCCATGATCAGCTCCTTTATGGCGTTCCGAAGCTCCATCATCTCCCTGCGATACACCTTCTGGCTGTCCTCAGCCCGAACGCCCGTCAGGACCACCGTCTTGCTAAGTTCGTCGATCTGACGACCGAGCTTCTTTCCATTTCCCTTCACAGCACCAACCGCCTGTTGTGAGAGCCAGACGATACAGGCCGCCATGATCAGAATCGTCTCGACGAGTCCAGCAGAGCCATCAAACATCAGTCACAAGACCCCAAGTCAGTCCCCGTGGTTGCCGTATCGATACAGTCGATGTCCCCGCCAGGAAAAGATGCCGCAGCCGCCTCAGCCGCCGTCTCTTCTTCACTGAGTACGGCACCAATCGCCTCGGCTCCGAATGCACTACCTCCGAACATCAGCTCTGTGTCCCCAATATGGTCCCGTCCAGCGAGCTCGCCGGCACGCCAGCCTTGATCCGCAAATCCCCCGTGCCGTCAAACCAGAAGCGCCTGGTCCCCAGCATAAGCTGGGCCGGGCTATTCCAGGCTCCGTCACCGACTCGGAAGTCGCCAGTCTCGTGGTGAAGCTGGGCACGCGAATCCTCGACTTCACTGAGTATCGTCCGGTAGTTCGTCGGCGTCAGGCCAGAGACATTGATATCGTTCGTCACGCCCTTAAACACATTGTTCCTGACCGACACCTCGTCCGGAGCCGTACCGGTCGTGGCCAGGTCGATCCCATCAGTCGCCCCATCGATAGTGTTGTCGAATATCTCGACATGGGTCAGAGCGGCCGCGCCACGGAGCTTGACCCCGTCCTGCGTCACCTTCACCTGGTTGCCCGAGATCTGGATTTCGTTCATCACCCCCTGGAAGCAGACACCGACACCAGAGGCCACCGGACTGTCGATGATGTTGTTCGTGACGATCCAGCGGTTTCCCGTGCCGGCGACGAGGTTGCATTCAACGCCGAACGTGAAGATCGTCGGACTGCGAAGTACGTTGTCAGAGACGACGATGTTGTTGACATCCGTCGCACCTGAGTTGTTGTTGGTAAACAGCCGTGCAGCTTCGAACCCACTGTTTCCAGAGAACGTAATCTCGGAGGCCGACCAGCGGATGGAGCAGACGAAACCGTTAATTACCACCCCATCGAACTCAACGACGTTCCCAAGGACCGCTACGTTGTGGCAGTAGGGCAGTATCGGTGAACCGTTCGCCTGGCCCGTACCGAACAGGCTGATCCCGTTGTTCCAATCTACAGAGCCTGAGACATTTGAAATTTTGTTGCGACAGATAGAGCCGTATCGAATCCCTGCCTTGATGCCCGAATTCTCGAGCGGTGTAGTCCCGTCACCCGCCACTCCATCGATCGCGTTGTCCGATACATCGACGTGATCGCCGAAGACCGCAATCCCGACACCCTCGACCGTGTCACCGTCCACATTAAAGATCCGGTTGTTACGGATCGAGATGTTCTTCCACTTCGCCTGACGCACCGAGACGCTAGTGATCACCTCTCGGCCGACCGCAATCGCCATGATCATGGTCGAGCTCGACCCGCCGTCGATGTAGTTGTCGCCGATGTCAAGCGACTCCCAGCCATTGCCGGCGCCGGTCAGGTCGTAGCCGATCGCGAACGCTATGTCCGTGCAGTCCAGGACCCGGTTGTTGCAAATCCGGATCCGATTGAACCCCGCACTCCCACCAGGAGTGTCCCAATTGACAGCCCGCACGCAATCCGAGAACTTACATCCCACCACGTCAAATGCGGCAATGGTCCCGGTGTTGCCGTCCATGTTGAACACGTTGTTCCAACCACTGAACGAAAGGCTGAAAACTTGCATCTCATCAACGACGCTGACGAAATCGTCTCCGGCGACTCCGGTGATGATGGATCCGACCCCGTCTCCCAGGAGGGTGACGTTGGCCGCATAGCTATCGCCCGCGGTCGGCCAAGTAAGGAGGTTGTAGTTCCCCTGTGGGAAATACACGACCCCACCGCCAGCGGCAACGCAGGCATCAATTGCGGCAGCGACCGCAACCGTGTCGTCCGTTGAGCCATCTCCAGTAGCGCCATAGTCGCTGTGGGTGACATCAAAATGTGGAGTCCCAGCGAAGCGCGCGTTGTCCGCACGGACGTCGGCCATCTCCAAGTTGATGTTCCGCACGAGCTCGCCGCCAACCAGGTCGGGGATTCGGTCATCGATCTGCTCGAAGATATTGGCGCCCACTACCTGAGCGATCCAGTACTCGCCAGAGAGGTTCATGTTGAGCGGCGAACCTCCACGGACAATCGTCAGGGTCTGGGCACCTACGTCGATCCCTGTTACACGCACAGGTTCGGCTAAGCCCGCCCGCTGGGCATCCAGGACACTGGCATGCGTGGCCCGGTGCCAGATCACGGCATCATACCCCTGGCTGAGCGGGTCGGAGAACTGCCCGATATCAGCCGCTATGTCTGCAACCTCGATCACTGTGGCCGAGGCCGAGAGAGGGGCGTTAGAGATCGGACACCCTGCGCGATCTGCTACCTTGTCGATTCGGTCGGTCATGATTATACCGTGGTGAGGGCTACACCCTTCTTACTCACTAAGCGCCAGTCAGTCACGGCACCCGTACCAACCGCTTCAAGAGTCACAAAATCATTGACGTCAGCGAACGTCAGCGTGTTGTCCGCTCCGTCAATCCAGCCGCCCGCGTTGCTCATGACCAAATCGCCCCCGTCGGTGAGGAGCAGGATGAACGCCACCTGACCCAAGCGAGTCGGCGTCCCCATACTGCGTGTCTCGGCTCCGGCCGTCACAACATTGCAGATGAAGTTAGAGCCGTCGGTCGGAGGCGGGATCGCCACACCGTCACCAGGATCCGCCACAGTCTCACGGTCAGTGACCGTACCCGCGGCCAGCGCACCGGTCACGGTCAAGTCCCCGTCCATCGTGATCGGCTTACCACCAATGAATTCAAGCTTCGAAGGGTCTGTTTTGTTCGTGGTCTCTCGTGAATTTACGTCGTAAGTAACCATTCTCTATGCACTCTTTTCGTAACGACGTCTCCCCCAGTCGGACGTGACGCTGCATCGACCATCGATGCACCACTTCAAGTGCTTCGCCACGTCTTCCGACATCTTCATCCGTTCCTTGTCCCAGTAATCGAGACGCTCCCGCTCGTGCTCTTCGAGACCGTTGAGGTAGTTCACACGCGCCACGTCGGGATTCACCGCGCCATTCGCGAACTTATCCGCCCACTCCATCCAGCCGATAAGCCAGTCACCCGGGACAGGTGCCGTGCCCTTGTCTCCGAAGACCATCTCCTTGATCAGGAGATCGCTATCCTCCCTCCCCAGGCCACTCACCCGCCGGTAGAGCACGAACTTGCCCGCCGCGGCATGAAAGTGGATCTCTACCAGAGGGTCGCGCTCATGAAGCCGCCGGAGGAACGCGCGATCCATACTGACGGGGGGCGAGGCTGTGACCTTACGTAGCACCCCACGCCTACACAAGGTACGGATTCGCGCGTCTCCCCGGCGCTCCGCTCTGAGAGGTATATTCCTCACGCTACCGCCTCCATCAGCATCACGTTGCCACATTCGGCGCACTCGCATGTTTCGAAGCAAGGAAGATCATCCAGAAACATGACAGCGCACTCAAAACCACAATTGGGGCAATAGAAGTCAGTGACCAAGGGGAGGTTCCTTTCCAGAGGAAAATGCAAGGGCAAGGGACGATCGTTCGCGGCTCGTCCCCGCCCCGCACTCCCCGAAGAAGTAGTTTAGCTGATGCCAGTCAGCGCCGCGCAGGCACTGGGCTGGTCGCTCACCATGTTGAGGTAACGGAACAAGACCGCCTCGTACGCATCCCGGCCGCTCACACGACTCAGGACGGCGCCATCGAGGTCCATCCAATCCCAGTCACCCATGTGGGCAATCCACACCGTGGAAGTATCCACGAAGTAAATTCTGTTGAACGCCGAACCGTCCGACAGAGTCTCCGCGTCCTTGTCGGCAACGAGGGGCATCTCGTTGAATTCGAGAGCCTTATAGCCGCTGGACAGCGTGATCTCACCACCAGGGGGGTATCGACGCAGAGTCTGAAGAACGGTCGCATACGAACGCTTGAGCGCGTGCGACGTGACGAGCAGGTTGACGTCCGAATCGGTCGCGATGTCGGCCGTGTCAATCGTCTCCTGCATCTGATCAAGCGCGTTGCCGCTGGTCCCGCCGAACGTACCGGAGTGAGCCGTGAGACTCGCATCCCAGAACTCGTTGCCCGCAGTCGACCGGTTGATCTGGCCGAGGAACGAGGGGTTGGCCTGGTTGCCGGAACGGATGGGGGGATCGACCGCGGCGATGATCGCCTCGAGACCCCACATATCGTCACCGTGCGTGTCTTCCAGCACGACGATCTCGTCCGTCGTGGTCGTCACCGGGCTGCCAACCGTGAACGTGGTGCCGCTGTTGACTACGGTGACCGTCACACTATCGCCATTCGAAATCTTCGAGCCAGTAGACTGGTCGATGATGTCGATGATCTGGTTGACCTTGATGTACTTGGTCGTGTTAACCGACACGAGGGTAACTGCGGAGTTGGCGTTGCACTCGGTGAGCTCGCCATCGCCGTTACGCAAGACTTGCCGGTTAAGGATCTGGCGCAGGTCCTTGGTGACGCCCCGCATCTCAGAGTCCACCGCCTTCAGGAACGACCCCTTGTCATTCCTGGAAGCCCTTATTGTGGGCCCAGTTATGCGAATTCGCCCGTACTGGTAGGACATATTGTAGATCGCGTTTTCGTACTGCTGCGATCCCTGAACGGTGCTACCAGGAAGTGCTACATCCTCCGCACGGGAACCGACCGACCAGTTACGCCCGGTGTGCAGCGGAAGCAGCAATTGCTTGCCTTGAAAATCCTCTTCCCTCTTCTCCAGTTCGCCGATCACAACTGAAGAATTATTCAGCTGATCTCGTACTGGTCCGAGGTAATCTATTTTCAAGATTTCATCGAACGCGGTTAAGTCCAAACCCGGCATGCCGAGCCTCCTCTATCCATTCACGCTCTTCACAGCCAATCGAGCGATTGCCTACGTGACTGATTTCGCTGCGAGGCGCTTCGCCGCCTCCACACGTACACGACCCCTCATGAGGTCTTTCCTGTCCAGTAACTTTGGGCCTGGAGATGCGACTTGTGCGCCCCCCGGTTGTGCCTCCGAGGTTGTCGCGTCTACCAGCTTCCCTGTAATGTACTTTTCCCGCGCCGCGTTGAGTGCGGCGCCCTGCTTGGCCGCCACCTGTTCCACAGCTACCTTCTCGGTCATCCCGGTACGAGCGTTCGCACTGAGCAGCGCCATCGCCTGCTCTTTAGCCAGATCCTTCAAGCCCGGGTAATCCTTGAACACCTGATGCGCGTCGATTTCCTTTACAAGGTTCTTCTCGATCAGCGAGCCGGCTTCCTTGATGTTCTGACGCTGTGCACTCGAATCGATCTTGAGATTGAGCTCGTCGATCCGCTTCTCGAGCGCTTTCTCGTTCTCCGTTTTCTCCGGCGGCTTGTCATCCACCTTCTTCGGAGGAGGAGTGGCAGCAGGAGTCGCCGCGGCTTTTGTCTCTCGCGCCGCCTGTTCCGCCACGATCGCGGCGATGTTGTCGATGTCAGCTCCGGTCAACGGCACCCGCTGTCCATTGACCACAGTCTCATGCACGATCTTGTCGGCGTCGGGATCCGAGAAGTCCGTCTTGTAGGTTCCAGGGACGTCTACCGGCGGAGCCGCCGCAGGCTCTACCGCGGGGACTACCGCAGGGACTGCCGCAGGAACTGCCACAGGAACTGCCACAGGGGCCGCCAACTCACTCATAAGTCCTCCGTATCTCTTCGACCAGAGCTTCCCGCCTTCTGTCTCTGATCAGCGCTTCGGGGAAATCCGGCTCGACCGTCTCTACCACAGGGACGGGCACCGATAACGTTGGGGGAAGTTTCGCTGCTACTGCTTTCTGTCTTTCGCGCGCACGCGCCCCGCGCCCCATCAGAAGACGGACTCCGGGAGCGGCTCAGCTATGGCTTCCTGGAGGGGGGCAACCGCGGCTTGTTCGGCCGCGCGTAGAAGTGCGATCTGCTCAAACGGATCAACCGCCGACTCCTGTTGCGGAACTTCCTTCGTCGGGTCTGGATCCGTCAAAGGAATCTGATAGCTGCCATCCGCCTTCGCCGCGGCATTCTCCAGGTGCTGCGTCTTGTGATCGTTCATCCGACCGATCGACTTATCACTACGCCGCGAGGCATACTCGGGCGTCTTCTGAAACGCCTCCATGGTCTCGATGTGCACGAGATCATTGTCGTAGTCCTGGACCTGTACGAAGTTTCCGTCCATCATCAGGCGGTTTTCTTTGCGCTGATTCGCCCGATCCATGCGAACAGTGTCGTACAGGGTCTCAACGGCACCAAGCTCCAGCATGTCAAGAATGCGGTCACGGTCACGCTCGACGTTGAGGATTCCTGCGTTCGTTAGCTCGGTGATTGCCTGACGCTTCGCTTCCGGCGTGTGCGGGAGCTGATTGCCCATCTTGACTTTGACGTCAAAATAATTCACCCCTGGCCGGTTCTTCGACTTGCCAATCAAGTCCTTACCCATGAACTCCTCCACCTCGTAGAGCTCATTGTCGCCAGCGATTTTGACCATCCGCTTCTCGGTCACCTTGCGAGAGACAACCTCCATCAGCGCACTGCCAATCATCGAAATCGCGTCCTCGATGCACATGACCGTAGGCGCCAAGACTGACTGATCCTGCTCCTGAAGCGCCAAAATCGCCTTCCCGGACTTCACCCCACTCGGCGCCTTCGCCTGCGACACCTCGTGAATCATCGTGGCGTCCTGGATGTCTGTCCTGGCGAGCTCAAGCGTCCGGAGCACGTACGGCGGTAGAGGCGGCGGCACCCAGGCAACTGGGGCCAGCCCGAAACTGTGCGTCACAATCTCGCCCGGCTCACTGGTGAGTGCGTTCTCGCCGATGTTCGCGCCGGCAGGGACCATCCACTTCGGCTTCGACATCAAATTGCGGTTCTCGACCACCTGGCTGCGGCCGAGGTTGTACTCTGCCTGAAGCGAGACTGCCTGCTCGATCGCGCATGTAGGCCACAAACGACCAGGGACGCGGATCTCCTCAAAGAACCCGTAGGGCAGAATCACCTCGCCATTCGCACGCCACTGATTCACCCGGATGTCGAGTAGCCGATTGCCGGCGACCACCGCGTAGATCCCGCGGCGATATTTGCCGAACGGCTTCGAGAACAGCTCATGGATATTCACCATGTTCTGCGTGTCGCGGTTCTTAGACTGGGAACTACCAGAGAAGGATCTCTGGCTCGGCGCCGCAAGGTCGGCAATGCGCTTCTGGAAAAAGTTCATCGCATCGCTGTCATCGGCTTCGACTCCCATGCCGGTCTCCGGGTAGCGTTCCTCCACCCACTCCACTGACCGGAGGGACGTATCGACCAGCCATTGGAGATCAGTGAAATCGGTCGCCCACGGGTCGGGGTCGATCTGGAATGGGCTCTTCGCCTCGAGTGTCGCGTCCCCGAGGTTGATCAGGTTCTTTCCACTCGACTCGAGCTTCTTCAGATTGTCGATCAAACTCACGTCCTCCACATCGTTGGAGGAGAGTAGCAGCTCACTCGACTTGCTTGGATCCCAGTGCAGTCGCCAGACGCCGAGCCCGGTGGTCACCATCCACATCATGGCATCAACGAGCTTCTGGTTGGCCTTCAGGGGGCCGCCCCAGTAGTACTTCATCACCTTCTCGGTGAGTCGCGCGATCAGCGCATCCTGGGGGTCGCCCGTCGCGGGCTGCACCGACCAGATAGGTCGCTGGCTTATGATCGTCGACATGATCTTCCGCGCGATTCCCTGGATCAGGTTCGCCGTGATCCTCACGCGGTAGCTGGGCACTTTCGGCTGATAGAGGGATCCGGTATTCGAATTCCACTCAACCCACTGGTGGCCGAGGAAAAAGCTGATATTCGTGTACCACGCCTTCTCAAGCCACCACCTCCGCTGCCGGCGGGTGTCCCACATCCCCATGACGAACTCGACGATGTCTTCGGAATCCTGCCAGTCGACTGACGCGAACGTACGGAGCCGCCGTTCCTTCCGCTCCCTCTGCTTACTCGGGCGGCGAAGAAGCCGCGGCATCGGCATTAGACGCCACCCCCGTTAAGGCCCACCCCGGTGCCCATCCGCGACTCCTCAATCGCAGCTTCCTGCTCGTCCGAACGCGACTGTGACATATGCGGCGCCTGTTGTGGCGTGTCGCGGATCGTCATGTAATCGCCAAGAGTCGACGCATGAATTCGATCCTGGGCGAGCTTCAGCATCTCCAGGAAGGCTTTCTCCCGCTTATCCGCACTGGCCACGCTCTTCGATAGACGACATTCAGTTCGCCATACCACAATTCCAGCGAAGATGGCGATGAACACTGTATTCCCGACCAGGATCCACAGGGACTCACTCAAACCTGTCTCCTCACTTCAAAACTAAGGACGTTACGATTGCTGTAAGAGTCACCACCAGCAGTCGTTACATAGACATCTGCGGTCAATCGGCCTTCAACCAAGTCGGTAGACTGGAACTTGTACTGGACCTTCCCGTTGGCCGCGTCGGTCAGCGTCATCCCCGAGTCGACTCGAGTTGAGCCGTCGATACGCCACCGCAGGGTGGCACTTCCGCCCACGAGGTTGATGGCGTTACGATCGCGCCCCAACAGGGTTAGCGTCAGCTTGGTCTCGTCGCCCGCTACAAGATCGGCCATGCCGCGATTGTTGTATGTGCGATGTTCAGGGTCGAGACAAAAAAACACCGAAGCGCCCGCAGAGGGTAATCGGCAGCGCTCCGGTGTAC
>SDBT01003658.1_pt1 | contig 26456 bp, 62 predicted proteins | sample 2277101 | NCBI WGS metagenome assembly SDBT01 (sample SAMN10404973, study PRJNA504765) | marine sediment metagenome | isolation source: marine sediment core GS10_PC15, 103 cmbsf | place: Arctic Ocean: Southern Knipovich Ridge | collected 2010 | reverse complement strand
ACCGCGCTGCTGACGCCACGATGGTGTTCATCCGTCCGTTCAGGAAGATGGACACTGACTCATCGGAAGCAGTGAATGGAAATCTCATGGTCATTCTCCTCTCTCGTTTGTCCGTTCAGGCCATCAGGCCGCAAGCGCGACCTGATTCGGTTTCTGCGCTGTGTCGCACATGATAACGTAATCGGTCAGCATGTCAACACTATTCTGAAGCGCGTTGAAGCTGTAGTTATCAGACAGTGCCCCAATGAGCGGGTAGGCTTCCATGATCAGCTCGACATGGAGGGCCAACTCGTCTCCCACCTCAGTCTGGTGAGCCTCGATCTCCTTACCGATAACACTGCCGAGCGTCATCACACCGAGCACGCCGCTCACATCCTCAGCACGCTGCTGCTTCCTGAACGAGATGACTTCGCGGATGCTGGAACCGACAGGCAGCGCTTCCATCTTGATGTTGTTGTCGAGGAACCGCAACAGCGGGTTGTCGAGGACGCTACGGTTGTCCTGACGCTGCGATACAGCCTCTTCCATGCCCTCTGCTTCCTCAGCATACACTTCCTCACCGTAGGTGGTCACCTCCGTCCACTGGTCGCCAGAGAAGCGCTTCCAGAGAGTTTTCGGGATGCCCAACACGAGGGCGTCATTGTCCATGGCACCAACCTTCTTCAACGCCGACACCAAGGAACCGAGATTATAATGGGCGGTAGGCTCACCACGCTCCATCTGGAAGAAGTAGCCCCCTTCCTCGTGCTGCTCAGCAGACAGCGTGATCCGCGTGTCGTAGCTGTAGTCGTCGAGAAGCCGTGCCTGCACCGGGGTGTAGTTACCACCGTAGCCGTTTGAGCTGCGCGGGGGGACGTCCAGCTCGTGTGCCAGCACAACGTGTGCACCGTCGATTGCGTTGAAGAGGCTATCCATAAACTGCGACGCCGTCTTCCCACCGTGATACTTGAGCCAGATGACAGTCTTCACGTCGATGGTGGTGTCTGCACGATACTGACGGATGCGGTCGCTGACACGGTTGACCGGCTTATCGATGCTGGTGTCCTCGATGACGATGAGGGTGCCGTCAGAGATGGAGATGTTGAGCTTCTCGTTGTAGTTGATGTTCTTGAAGCGATACACCTTGTTCCGCAGCTTCTTACCGTCGAGCACACAGCCACCGACAGTGCCCGGCAGTTTCTCGGTGAGGATCGTGCAGAGTTTCCGATCACCCCACCGGGCACGCTCAGCGATATTCTTGGTGACGCTGGTTGGCAGGCCAGTGGTCATGTCGCGAGACATCTTCAGGCAAGCGTCCCAATAAGTGTCGCAGTCGGGATACGTCGCCAGAACAGTGTCGGTCATCTCGTCGATTGCCGTGCGGGTCCGCTCGATGATCGAGGCGATGGTGGGTGCGGTCCGCCCATAAGCCAAGGTCTCACGCGATGCCGCAATGTCGAGCTCTCCGATCTTAAAATCGAGGATGATCGGGTAGCCAAGAAACTCCCGCTCACTGTAATCCAACCCCTCGATTGCAGACGGGTTGATCGGGTAAAGCACGGGACCCATCTTGGCGTAGCTGATGCGCCGACCACCATCCGGGGCGTCCCGCAGGAGCGTCCAGCCGTTGCCAGTTGCAACGATGTTCAGCTCGTCCCAGCCCTCGAACTCGGTGGCATTATCAACGATGGGCTTGACAGCGAAACCGAGCGCAACGCGCTGTGCGGCGATCCGAAAGGCGTGAATGTCAGCCGCGTGCACCGGGAACGAAATCTCGACGCCATTTTCGTTGGTGGTGGTCTCGTCACCCATAAGGTGGATGCCGGGGACACCTTTGGGATCGATGATGGCGGAATAGAAACGACGCACACCACCGAGAACAACGGTCACGTTGAAGGTATCGGTGTAGGCGAACGGCGACTTGCTGCCGATACCAAACGTTCCGATCAGCTCGTCAGCGTCAACCGTCGCGATCTCGTCAGCGTCAACCGAGATATCCATACCGTCTTTGGTGGAGAAGCCCAGCGAAGCATAGAGGCCCATGACCGTTTCGTGCGACATGGACACACCGTAATCTCGGACGCGAAACGTCGGCGAGAGAGAGGTAGGAAGAGTGATTTCAAAGGGGCGATCAGCACAACCGGCCTCGACGTGGGCGTCAAGGGCGTTGCACCAAATTTCCCGCGTGATCGACTGGACCTTGTTCTCGTAGAGGTCATCGATCAGGAGGTGGAAAATCTTTGCAATACTCGCAATCGAGAACGCAGCACTCTCGGTAGCGTTGACGGCGACATTGCGGGTTGGGGTTTGGGTGGCTCGCATGTGATTTTCACTCCTCTGATTGCTGTCCGTTGCAACCCTTATATAGGAAGTCGAAGTGATTCGTCAAGCGAAAAGTGAGGGGACACGAGGCCCCCTCACATAAGTAGAAATCGCTGTTGTTCTGCTCTTACGGCAGGTTGTCGAGATACGGGTCGATGCGCCCGGCGGTGCCGGTCGGGATGGTCGTGGAAGCGCGCGACGAAGTGAGATCACTGTTCGGAAGCTGGATCATGGGGATCGCCCCACCACCACCGCTCACGAACGTCGGCAGGACACCGTCCCACTTCTGCGTCGCAATGTAGGCCGTGACTTCCGGCGTGATGCTCGCTGCCAACAGCTTGTTCGCCTTGGCCTGCGCCGTTGCGACGGTGAGGATAGCGTCGGCGTCGCCAGCAGCAATCTCCCGCACCTTCTGCGCCGCAGCGATGGCCTCGGCGACCTCGTTCTCACGCTGCCGCGCTTCGGCTGTCGCCCTGATCTCGGAGTTGATTGAGGCAACCACGCTGTCCGGAAGACGGAACCCGCCGATCCAGTAGACCTTCTCGACAATGATGCCCAACGGTGCGAACTGTTCGGTCACCACCTTCGTCGCCTGCGCCAACATCCCAGACTTGCCGGAGCCGTAGATCATCCGCACCTTCATGGTCGAAGCCTCGTTGACGAGGGCCGTGCGAACGGCATTCCGCAGGTGCACATCAGTGATCTCTTCGACACCCAACCGGTAGCGCTGGAACAGGTCACTGACCATTGCCGGATCGACGCGGTAGGTGATGCCAACGTCAGCCCCGACGTTCATGCCCTCGACGGACTGGAACGTGATGCTCTCGTCATTCGGCGAACCCTCGTTCTCGTCCTGCGTCCAGACGTAGTTCTGTGCGAACGTCGGGAAGATGTGCAGCTCTTCGTTGTAGCCGATCCAGTAGCGGCCCGGAGACAGCTCCTCGGTATCGACACCCTTCTCGCTACCGAGCAGGAAGACCTTGACGCCGACGTTACCCGCTGGAACCTTCTCGCAAGCCGTGAGCGCCATGACGGCGATCAAGGCAACGAGAACGCCGGTCGGCGTGTTCTTGGCAAGCAGGCCGAGACCCTTGGCGGCTTTGTTGAGGGTGGTATCGAACCAGCCCTGATAGCCAACCTTGAAGGTGACAAGCGCGGCGAAGGCGAGAAGCACGAAGCCCATGATGACGGCGAGCGTGCTTGCCGCCGAGATGAGCAGGGGTGCCTGCACGAAGGTGAATGCCCACAGGGCGAGGACCAGAATGGCCCGGCCAATGTAGACAGGGATTGGAACTTTATAGATTGTGGACATGGTCGTGTCTCCTTCTTCTGTTGATGGGATCGGATCGTTAATCGAGCGCCACAATCGCGAGGACGCGTGGGCACAGGGCGACCGCCACAAGGCGGTTGTTGGATGCCCCTTCGGACACTGCGTAGGCTTCGGCCCAACCCATTGGACCTCCTGCCCAAGCAATGCTCCACACACGACCATGGCCGTATGCTTCGTTCGTGACGGGGTCGAGCAAGGTGACGGCCCCCTCCGCTGTCTGATCGATGTAGGCCGAGATGCGCGCGAAAAGCAGGCCGATTGCTTCGCCGACAGTGTTATAGTTACCCGCAGCAGGGACGCCGAAGCGCTCCAGCTCCGTCGTGTAGATCAAGATATCCTTGTAGGTTTTCTCGGTCATGTCAAAAACTCCTCCAGTTCATCTGCCGACACTGCGCCGGTCAGGCTTTTGGTTAAGACATCTCGGTCGAACACCATGAAACATGGCACACTCCGCAATCCATAAACTTTCGGAGTTGCGGGGTTGTCTCCGATATCGAAGACACCGAACAGGTAGTCAGCAACTGCCGCTCTTTCAGAAACTTCTTCGAACGTGGGGCGCACCAAGTGACATGGGCCAGCCCAATCAGCGGTGAACATCACGCACACCTTGCGGTTACCACGTGTCACATTGGTGGCGAAGTTGGCATCGTCAAGCGTTGCGATCATGTTTTGCCCTCCACCTCCGGTCTACCCGTTCCACTTCCTTCGAAGTGAAACCTATTTCTGCACACAACGCGTGTGCTTCGGCGATCATCGATACGCAAGGACTGCGTTCTTTGCGTCTGCACTCACACCCACCACTGTGACGGTTGATTCGGTTGCACAGCACCATACCGATGCGGTCAAATGCTGTTGATGGCATCGATGACTTTGGCATGCTGCTCCCCTGCTCCGTCTGCTTTGCCCTTCTCGTAGGCGCGGTTCCAACCATTCTCGTAGAACATCAGTTCATACGGTCCGAGTGGAGCCGATATCGTCTCGATGATCTCACCGTCGGCGTCGAATACCTCCCACTGTTGAAGAGTGGTTCCGTTATCCGGAAGAAGCCGAGCAGAGAACTGCCCGGTAATGCTTTTGATCAATGGGCGGGGTTCATTCAACCCGCCACTCCCGTCTGCAACTTCTGTGTCAGCCGCTGACGTTCCTGCGCCTGACGATTCATCAGGTTCATCTGGAACTCGGCGGCGGCGTTGATCATGGCGGCGACGTTCTCGTCGAGCTGCATGTATGGGAACTCCTCGATCATCGGCTTGGTCGTGTCGATGTCCAGCGCCTTCACAAAATTGGCGAACACGGCGGGGACGATGTTCTCGGTCCACTGCACCGGGATGTTCTGTGCGGCGAGCAACGTCTTCGGCATGTCGGCGATACCTTCGCCGATATCCTTGGGATCGAAGCCCATGGCATCATTGATCGCATTGATCGCCGCTTCGAGCGCCTGCCTCATGGCGTCCATGACGTTGACACCGTCCGACTCTTTCGGTGTGGTGTTGGCTGGCATGATAAGACCTTCGGCCATTACGTCTCCTTCTCTTCTATGACGACATCTTTCAGATGCCTTGTTACCCATTCGACACCCGCCGCCGTCAGGCGGTGGGCTGATGTGAACTCCCTTCTACTAGGATCGACAACGATAGTCAACCCCCATCTTGAAAGAAGTGTAGCATTTCTCGCATCGCCACACGCCATGAGCCGGTGCTCACCCTGTGCTATCTCCGAAAGAACACGCCGTATGCGCGCCGACGCCATGATCGTCGTGAGAGTGCTCACCGTAATAATGCTCCATTCTGTCCATGCCGTCCAGCATTTCTTCCCGGGTCCCTTCGAAAGAATTCAGAACCCACGTGATTTCCATATCCTTCAGTGCGCGCCCGATGGCAGGACCGGGGGTCCATCCCAAATCGATCAGGTCCTGTCCGGTCGCGGGAAATATCTTGGCCCCTGCGTGAGACGCCAGCCGCCACAGTTCAGTCCGACTCCCCTTGATATCCACACCATCTGTTCTTGTCAGAGCAACGGCGTCCATGCCAATCCTAGCACCGAAGTGGTAGGCCGTGTGCTCCAAGTCCAGATGGCGAGAGAGCTGTTTGGTTGCTGCTCTGGTAGCTGAGATACGCCGCTTATCCTCATTCGCCAGCATCATGGTATCTGCAATAGCCTCGTCCGAGAACTCTGCCAGACCCACCAGACGCCGAGACCAACTAGGGGTCAGCGACAGCTTTTTTTCGTGGTAGAGCAGCGCGCCGAAGTCTTCCAGATGTGTATCTTTGAACAGGGCGAACAGCAGCCCGGTGTTCGCCATCTCCATGACAGCATCCATGGGATCGTGCGCGTCCAGCAGTTTCTTCAGCTCAACCCAGATGCGCTCTTTGCTCACCCGACTTATGCCGCTGGCGCGTCGGTTCACGGCATCCAGAGCCTCTTTGTTCATGGCTCCGGTGCCCAGCACCGCGTGAAAACGGAACAGCCGCATCATGCGCAGCAAGTCTTCGTCCAAACGCTCACCAGCATCACCAACGAACCGCACACAGCGTGCGGCCAAATCGGCGACGCCCTGTCCAGTGGGGTCAAACACTCTGCCAAACCCATCTGCATACAGCGCATTCATCGTGAAGTCACGACGCAGTGCATCTTCCATCATGTCGGTGATGAACTCCACCTCGGCATGTCTGCCGTCAGTGGAAACGTCGGCCCGAAACGTGGTGACCTCGTAGTGCTCACCCATGTGCGACACAGTCACGGTGCCGTGCTGCAGGCCCGTGTCATATACGGTTGCGTCCAGCTCATCCATGCGTTCTTTGACCTCGTCGGGGGTCAGGGGCGTAGCAATATCCACATCGGACACCACGCGGCCTATGAGGGCGTCGCGAACACACCCACCAACAACAAACGATTCACCGTCAGCGCTAGAGAACAGATTCGCCAGAACCTCTTGCAGGCCGGGCCTTGTGAGCCACTCAGGATTTATATGTATCACAGCTCACCTCCTTGCCATCCGAATCATACACTGTTCTCTTGATAACATCATCGGACCTGAGTGTCAACTCTTTCGTCACGATATCAAGTGCTTCTTTTTCAGTGTTGGGGTTCCAAACGATGCCGGTATACTGCTCTTTACACACCCAGCGCAAGATCGGCGCAGGCTTGTCGATGCTTTTTACCTGCACTTCACCGTTCTTCCACAGCACTACTTCGTAGCAGCGGGAGGGAGAGAGTAACCATTCGAGCCAACGTATCATGGGTTCAATTCCGTAACTTCCAGAATCTCACCGCTGAGGGTGGTGGTCTTACCGTCGAGTTCAAGGCCCAACTGCGCAGCTTCATCTTCGCTCTCTGCCGTGACAATAACCTCTGCCTCAACACGGATGACTACGACATACTGTTTCATTACTTTCCCCTTTCTTTCGGACCGAACCGACGATACAGACGGTCGATCCTTCTATCCATGTATTTTGCAAGGTCCGGTGCATATACCGGCAACTGTGACAGGCCGGTGCCCAGCCCATCCTGCGGGATGACCACGTCGTAGCCATGCTCCAGAAGACCCTCGACAAAAGAGAGCCCAGCTTCCACCGCGTTGTGAAAATCCGGCGTGGCATCGTCAAAGAACGCCCCAGCGTTGTTGTCTGGACGACACTTCGTAGCGATGCCATACGCGTTCACCTCCCCGCGCATTTCTTTGGCCTGTCCGCCGAGCCCCTTCCGTTCGAGGTTGTCCCCGAAGATGTAAACCACGTCCCGGTTGTTCTGAAGATCATCCCGGGTAATCCAGCTCTGTCTACGCAGTGTCATGTCCGACTCCTCTCTATTTGATGCGCCGTGCCAACAGACGCGCAAGTTTGTTTGCGATGCTGATCAAACCCATAATTGGAAGCGATGCGAACCAAAATACTGACAGTATAAAGATGACACCCCGCGCGTCAGTGTCAAACCCAACATCCGTGTTGCCCCATGGGTCGGTGTCGTTTTTCTCACTCAGCCCCGCCCATATCGTGTTGACCACCAGTGTAAAGAAGAGCCACGTTACGAAGATTGGAACAAACATATCAGGCTCCTCCCTGTTTTTCTATCTCAGAAATCAGGCTACAGCCTGTCAATTCTTGGCGATCATGATCGCGTAGTGGTTTGCCATGAGCTGTGCCAACATCTTGCGCACGTCGGCTTCTGGCAGGCCAATGGAGTATCCGGCACCGGGACCAGCGGGCTGCTCGACGTCAGCATCAACGAGAATATCGTTCAGATCGTCGATGGCTACATCGATCAGGTCGTCCACCTCACCATCCTTGCGCCAGTCTTCCAGTGCGAAGTCGATGCCATCCCAATTGTCAACGCCACCAGCCTCCAAGGCGTCCAGCATGGCGAGCCTCCGCTGCATCTTGCGATGCTCGTTTTCAGTCAAAGTTACCTTGGTCATGCTAACCTCCTGTCTTGTTGTCAACCAACACGTTGATTGCGTCGATGATTGCTCCCACGTCACACTCGTAAAGCCCGGCGCTGTTGAACGTATTGTATTCGACGACGCGCAGGGTCTCCTCGTTCTCGTGCTGACACACGTCCATGACGAACACGTCAGCCGGGCTGAACCACTGCGACATGTTGAAGGCATAGTTCATCACGTCCTGTGGAGCGCCCTCCACGGCCACAGTTTTCCCCGCCTGCTTGTAGCACGTAGCCGCGACGGGTTTGCCATTGACGACCACTATACGCCACTCCGCGCCGATGTTCTTCGGCGACGAAACCACCACAGGAAGATCGAGGATGTTCCCCTCGAAGTATCCCATCTTGATCATGCGTCGCACCCAACCGGCGCAGTCAGCAACGGTTGTGATTGTTCCAGCAAATTCCTTGGTGTCAGAGTTGGGTTTGATGAAAAATTCATCCATACCCTGACGCGGTGCCTCTCTCAACGTGCAGCAAATAGCGTCGTGATTGAGCGCATGAAACCCAATACGGTAAAGCATTTCAGTCTCATTGAACAGTGGGCCAGTCCACACGCCCGGCGACCAATCATGATCAACGACCAATTTCTGCGTGCCAATAGAGCCATACACCACCACAGGATTTTCCACGTCGGGGACCCTTCCCTCGATCTCGTGAACGAATGGGATCACCCTAACGATGTGGTATGGGATGTCATGATCAGAGAAATGCGCAAGCATACGCACGAAACACGTCTCGGCGAACACGTTGCGTTCAAGTATCCATGTAACAGTCATCCGATCCCCCTTCTGTTCTCAGGGTTGAAGCGTGCTTCTCGATATTCTGCCGCCTTTCCATTCTCAACTCGCTTCACATGCGCCATGAAGTTCCTCGTGGAACGCGCGTCACTGGCGGAGCCAGCTAAGTAAAGTATCTCTCCCGTTTCGATGTGTATACATTTGTAGTGACTACTGTTCGTTCGCTCTACGGTCCAGCCGTTGGCTTTTAGGCGCTTGATGACTTGCTTGGCTTTCATCAGCGTTTCATCTGGATGGTTGACATGTTCACGCGGTCGTGCATTTCCATCTCGGTGATGCGTTCTGCCCAGCTCTCTGCGAAGTTGGCACCGAAGTTCGCGCGATCCCAGCCATCGGGATCGATGATCTTGACGCTGGTGAAGGGTGGCTGCTTCAGCCAATCATCAGCGGATTTCAACACTTCTACCATCACGTTTCTCCGTATGCTTCTGTCCGGATCGCCGCCATGATTTCCTTGATGGTCGTCCACGGGACGTGTATTTTACGAGAATGCTCATTCCCATCCTCATCCACGTCAGGGATGACAAAGGAGAACTCTCCGATGTATGCTGCCTTCGTCTCAGTGGAAGGCGTTGTGGCGTTGGTCAGGGCCTCGTAGCGCTGTTCCAGCAAGCCGACGCTATCGGTCTCGGGGGCGACGCTGGGCGCTTCCGTCTCGATGATACCTTTTACATCGGAGACCCGCTCCGCATAGGACATTTCATCGTAGGAGAAGCGTCCCGCCCTGTCTTTCATGTAGGTGAAGCCGAAACCGCCAACCCGATAGTAGCCTCTCCCCGGCATGTGCAACAGGTAACGCTCCATCACAGCATCCCCACAGGAAACTCCGGAAGCGCTTTCCACGCCACCACGATGGAATTCGCTGGCAGATACCAGCCATGGATGTCATAGTGGAACTGTGTGATTGCCATCTCGGGAAGAAGCTCATCCTGTCCCTGCATCAGAAACGCCACCAGAAATTTGTCAGAGACTACTGCCGCATCGCCATGGACGCGCTGCGGTGTGAGGTCGCTGCTGATCCACGGCTCTTCCACCATGCCAAGCAAACCATCTGGGATGGCCATGCCAAAACCAGCGAGGTCGTCAGCAGTGGTGGGGGTGTAGTCGCCAACGAGGGCGTGCGTCGATCCGAACATGTCACCACGGAACGTCCAGTAGCCAAAGTCAGACGGCACCCCGTGCCATGTGCTTCCGACAGGCAAATCCTCAGTGGAAAACAGAACCTCTGGTGTTCCATTCATGGTGATGAGAAGAACTGCCGATACCTGTGTCACCTATGCCACCTCCACACTTTTGTTTCGTTAGGAGAGTGATAGCATCAGTTGGCGCGCGCGTCAAGCACTATTTTCAAATACCGTAGAACCAATCGATGGTGAGTGTAACAGGCCATATCATCGCTGCTGTGACAGCAGCGTCGGTTTCAGGCGAACGCATACACTTGCCGTTGGACTTGTGGTGCCGATAGAAATATACAATTGGAACCATGACGGCGTAGGCAATACCCAATCCACCGTAGAAGAACATCGTCAGTTTCCTCTCAATAACATAAAAAATGTGAGCAGTGCAAAGAAAGGCCATACAAGAGCACAACAAGCCGAGTAACTGACCGGTTCACTGTCATCTACCAGCATAGTAAAAGTGCAAAAGGCACCGAGAATATACACGGCGAGCCAATACGTCACGAAATGGTCTCCATAAATTTGTAAAAGGCTTCTATCTCACCTTTTGGAACATGAACAGCGCCGTCTATTTTACACAAACAGCTCCCTATTTTCTGCCCCGGGAAAGTAAAATGAATGTTGCATTCTGTTGCAACATACTTTCCGTCTGTTTTCTCCCGGTTGGCGAACGAGTGAGTGCATGTGATCTTGATGGTGTCGCCCAGCTTTCTGTGCAGGCGTTCTTTCATCTCTACAACTTTGACATATCCCGCGTCGTCACGAGCCGCCCGGTCTGTCAACTCAATACGTTTGCACTCTGCGTTGCAATAGACGGCGCTGTAGAAGCTGCCGAGAACCCCGTCAGGGGTGAGCCCACGCTCATCCAGATCATCGTAATTGATATCGTGCCCACACGCTCCCTCGAACCGCCACCCGTCTTCTACGAGAAGTGCAGCAGGAACAATACCCGTATCCGAGAACCGATCATACTCCTTCGCACGATTACACGTCAGTCCCCCCAGCTCCCCGTCATTCATGGAGTTTGCACCAGCACGGCGCGCCTCGATATCCGTGTGCGTGAACCTGATTTCTGTCGTCGGTTCGCAGCAGTCTGGGACTGAGACGATGTAAGCCTTCAAGCGTTTATCGGTCGTCATGACAGCCCCTCCAATTCTTATGCAGCATCAGCAGGGCTTAACTCACCAGTTTACACCACTTCTCAGGGAAAAGCAAGCCCCTAATTTTCTCTGAGATACTTCTCGATGTAGTAGTCTTTTTTGTCTTCGATTATCCGCAGCAAATCCATGCCCGCTGGCTCAACATCTCCTGATGCAATCAACATCATCTGCATGACAGAAAAATCTGTCAGTTCCGAGCTCAGCAACGCCCGGTTCGTGCGTTTCAGTGGATCGCGGGGATGGTAATCCTCCCATCCGAACCGAAGAATTTTACTGACACACTTGATCACCTCGGATGCTTCCTCCATAAGCATAATGAGGTGAATTTCCTCCTGAGCGGTAAGACTGTTGTGTGCCATGATCTACTCTGTCGCTCCGGGGAGGGGTGTCCCTGTTGGTTTGCGGCTATGTTTTGCTCTGATCACGTCCACCTTGCCCCAGACACGCTGCAGTTCTTTCGCCCCTTCGTCGTGCATATTCATTTTATGCGCCAGACAAAGCGCAGCGAGGGTCACCATGACCCCACCTACCTCCTGCTTGGGCCTCCCCATCGGGCGGTCGAACACGTAGTCCACGAGCGCGTGAGCGTCTTCTCTGGAGCAATCACACGCCTGCCCCAGCTCCAACGCCTCTTCGAGAAAACGATGGTTGCGCTCCACCCGGTCGTTCAGGATGGTTTCGCCGAAACATGTGATCAACCACGGGCGGACCTGTGCCTGAAAAAGGGTATCGAGGCTGCTCATTTACGCTTTCCTCCGGGGAATGCCACAACGTTGTCGGTATACGTCTGCGCGCTGGCGCGACCAAATTCTTCTTCGTCGTCGGTCATGTCGTCGGGGGTGGGAGGAAATTCTCCAGTGTGCCCGGTCATCTCCCGCCACTCGGCGTCACGCGTTTCGAGTGCATCCTTGATGAATGCCTGCCAATGTCCGTCACGTGCGGCCACGGCTGCGGCAATCTTCTGAGCCACCACTTCGTCGAGTTTGGCGCGCCACCGCTGATCCCGCTGGGTCACAGCGTTCTCGATGCGTGCGCCAATCCCTGCGTTGATCACTGCGATAGCTTCATCCAAGGCGGCTTTGACGTCCATTACAGAGCCACCGCCACGGACGCCGCTCTTGCCCGATTGAGACGAATAGCAGCCCAACTTCCACCCTCCATGTTGACCACAAACACATGGTCGGTCGTGTGTGCCGTGGACATGGCATACACCACAGCGGCCCGAATGAGCATCAACACGTTTGTCTGTGTCCAGAAACCTCCAAACACGCGGGCCGTAAGGGGAGAGACCTCGAATGGATTGAAGTTCTGGCTCTCCAGCTTGGACAGAATCATATTGAGATGCTCGTCGTCGAAGACAACGTTCGCGAAAAGCGCGCCCTCATCGTTGGTATAGGTGACTTCGATATCGAGTTTCGTTGGGTTCACGGTCATGGTTCATCTCCCTCAATTTTTCTCACATAGGCACTGAACGCACGACCCATGTGGAACATTTCACGCCCGCCGCTTGGCCATGGTGTGAACCGAAACACGTGTTTATCGTGCAGTGAGTGCATGAGTGCCGCTTCAACAACGAGAAGCGCTTTGTCGCTGGTCCAAAAATCATCGGCCTGATACACGGCAGTAGATGCAGTAGGAAACAGGTCCCCGATTTTGCCGCCGATCATCTTGTCGTGAAGACGATACAGCCTTTCATCCGACACCAGTATCGTGGAGCTGTAGGAGTGACCCCCAAGCGTGGTCACCCCGATTTCCAGATAGAAGTGTGTCATCACCAAGGCCGGATGACGACGACGGAGATCGAGCTCTTCGCCGAGCCGTCGATGAGATAGGTGGTGTAGGTCAGGTAGACCAGCGTGTTCCGCGTCGCGTCGAAGAACCGGGCGACCTTCAGCTCCTTGAACAGGATCGACGTCGATTCCGTGAAGACGTTCTCGCCGGGCTCGAACTTTTCATCGACACTGATCGGGCCGGTCTGGCGACAGGCGATGGAGTTGTCGGACTTCTCGGTTGCGAGGCCGACCATGCCCGTGAGGCCACCGGTCTTGGGCCGGGACAGGAAACACGACACGCCCGCGATCTTGGGGTCGTCGAAGACCTCGACAACGACCTTGTGGTTGGGGCCCATCATCTTGTAGACGGTATCCACGGAGCCGATGATCTCGGCGTGAGCGGCATGAGCAAACATCCACATCGCGAGAAACGCGATGGCATAGGGTGCGAATTTCTTCATCCGGGTATCTCCTCTTCTGTTATACACGAGCACGTTTCTTCCACGGGCTCTGCTTCAACGAAGTGATCTCTGATGTTCGCACCAAAACCGACCAAGATCACGATGATCCCGATGACTATGTTCTGGCGCGTTTCGGGGGTCACTAAAGGTTTCTCTGCACAGTGACTGTCATCGCAGCGACCTCACAACAGTTGACGAGGTGATTGCCAATGAAGAAAACATCGCCTGCACGTATGCCATTACCGATCACAAACCGGAAAATGATCGCAATAGCAGGGGCGTTAAACCATTCGCTTTTTGGACCATCCGGATTAGATGGTCCGCCCGCCGCATTCATGAACGTGCGCACCATACCCTCCTCTACGTCGTCGCAGACGAGGTTGTCAGACGCTCCGCTTTTCCAGCGGAACGTCATGGAGAGTTTGAAGGTCGCCGCCATCAGGCGGTCACGCGGAAGATCGCGGTGCGCCGCTTGTGGCTGGACAGGGCATCCATCGGGGTGTAGCTGCCGGTTTCGGCGATGAGGCCGCGCGCCGCCGCCGACTGGATAATCCCGCCCCACGCATTGTGGTGCTGGGGAACGATGCCGAGCCGCATACAGCCGACGCGAATGTCTTCGCCGGTCACGTGCTTGTCGGTGGGAAGGCGGGTGATGTAGCCGTAAACTCCACGGGCGAAGGTCTCCTTCACCGGGTCGATCAACTTCGGAGTGTTTCTGGTCATGGCGCTGTCTCCTCTTCTCGTGTTAAGTCATCATTATGGGTGTTCTAGCACACCCATAAGCAACATGCAAGCACTAATTTGAGGTAATTTCAATTTTTTGATAGTGTCTACTCGTCGTTGCAGCGGGCATGATAACCAGCCTGATAGCCTTCCTTGTGTGCCTCCTTCATCATGTCCACCGCATCCTCATCTGTGAAGAGGTAACCCTCCGTCCACGCGTTGGTGAGTTCCATACTAATGGCGGCGCGAAGCGCGGTGGCGGAGCCGGAGTGGGTTGCCTCTTTCAGCTCCTTGATATACCCCTCGATGATCTCGCGCAGATTCACAGGTTCTTCTCCCCCATGTCAAAGACATGCCCGGCGAAATGTTCACCCAGCGTGCTCTTCAACCGAATCACACCAATGAGCGGAGCCTGCCATACGGACATGGCAATCTCTCCTCCGGTAGGGACGGAGATGACACGCCGAATGCAATCGTGAGCGCGTGTGTTGACCTTGGCCCAGAGGAACGCCGCTCCATTCTGGAAACCGACACTCAGAAGCGTAGAGCCAACCGGCATGCGCACGTCGGTGGCACCTTCAGAACTGATCTCGTATTTGAATATCTTACGCATCTCTGACTTCCTCCCATTCAGCCAAGGCGATCTCTTTCATGGGACGCCACTTCGTTACCTTGCCACAGTGCAGGCAAATAACAGCCCACTTGAACGATTGTGCTCGTGGGTAGTCCCGCTTCCGAAATACATCGGCGCAGCACTTCTCGTCGGCGCACTTCACCGTGAACACCACAGCGTTACTTCGGTGTCAAGTCTGGCCGACAGTTTGTCTTCCACGTGGCACACGAAACTGGAGCTGGTTGCCAACAGTATGAGAAATAGCAGGACAACACCTACTCCCACGGCGATCAAACGTATCATACCGGATTCCTCCTTTCGTGTTTGCCCATTTCTGTATTGAAAGCTGCCACGACTTTGGCCGCTGCTGTTCCGATTTCTTCGGGGTGTGTCAACGCAGCAATGGCAATGACAGCAAGGATAACGGCGACATACTTCATGTCTCGCCCGTCTGCTTCAGCTTCTTGAACGCGTTCAGCGTGTCGCCTGCCCGCATGATTGTTGACCAGCACACCCAAGCATCATACTTGGGCCCAGCTCCAAAATATTCCAGTGCCACATCAGGCTCAACTTTGTAGCCCGGGCCACCGTGAACTGCCAGATGGTTCCCCCCAATCATCACCCCCTCCAACGCAGCCCGAAGGGAATCATTTTCGATGTTAACACGGTCGAGTTTGATCTGCGTCAGCAACCCATGACGAGAAAGTTTGTCCACCGCCCCTGTGGCGGTCGTCAGCGCCGCGCGTATACGCTGGGCATCACCTATCAGGTCACAGAGAGATGCCTGCTTGGCGGCTCCCCTCTCACCGTTAAGGGCCACGTCCAGTTCCCGGGTCAGACGGCGCTTGTCTTTCAGCACCTCTTCGTAGACGGCGACTGTTGGCTCTCCGCTGTAATCAGCGTCGAGCACCTCATCGGCGAGCACCTTGTCGATCTCGGACAGCATCCACCGGGGGAAGGCCCACACCTCGTAGCTGTGCGGCTTCGTTCCGGGCGCACGAAAATCAACTTCGTCCGTCACGACGTGGAGTTCGCCGAGTTTGCGAAGAGCCTTGAGAATTGAGATTGCGTCACTCTGCATCAGGGGTAACCTCCGGGCGTTTCTTCGTCCAGTTCGCCGCGCGCCGGGCGACAACAGCCGCCATGCGTGACTTGCCGGTGGACTTCTGGGGCTCGCGCTCCTCGATCTCGCCCGCCATCAGCGCCATGAGCTGGTGTCCTGCGCTCCGCGCTGCAGCCTGCGCAGCATACGCCTGCTGCTCCGCCTTGCGATCCTTATTCATCGTCGTCATCTCCCTTTTTCCGTAAGCTCACATTGAGCCCCGCATTCATGATGCTCTCCAAGACGGCATCGATCACGACCTGATGCTTGAAGAAAGGCCGCAATGCGTCTTCCAGTGCCTTCTGTGCTGCGGCGTCCATCAGCGATACTCCGGGGGGGTGGTGATGCAAAAGTTCAACGCATCAGCCCCATACCGAGCAAGGAGGTCCCGGTCACTGTCAGTGTAACCCAGACCCGTCTGCGCCGGAGAGGCGTAGGGGGGTGTGACAAAGAAGCTGATGAACCATACCCACATGGTCAACGAGCCCCCTTTGAAAATGCCGCTTCCAGCGCGTCTTTGGCGGGTTTGAGGGCACAGCCGGTCAAAGCCCGGATGGCTTTGATGCCGGAGATTTTCCGGTCAGTGGCGTTGACGCCGATGAGCAGGGCCGCGATCACTTCAGCGGCTTTTGCCACGTCAGCACTCAGGAGAACTGCACGCCGCAGCAGCGTCTCGTCCGCCCGAACCATCTCCAAGAGGGAGACGCCAAGCAGATCGGCTACGCCCACGAGGGCACCGTCTGCATCGCTGGTCGCCACGGCGAGCTTGCCATCGGCGAAGACGCCGTATCCGCTGCGGATGCCGCGTTCGATGGCAATCATTGGATTGTCAACCATGGTCATCATCCTCCTGTGTCGGTTCGTTGCGTCCCTTCTACCCCGATTCGAGGTGGGGTGTCAATAGAAAAGTTAGACCTTCTCCCCGTATGCGTTTATTCCAATCGGGTAGCTCATTGGGAAGCCCGGCGAGTTTGTGACAGGGATCACCTCAGCGCGGAGCTGATCCTCGGGACGGACTTCCTTAAAGTTGGGCTCAGCGCTCGACATTCTGCCGGTCACTGTGCCCTTCGTGCCGTCGCCCGTGGAGCCGGGGTAGCGACACACCTCGTCGCCCATGGGAGGTCCACCCGTCTTGTCATACTCCCGTGCGAGCGGCTTGGACACAACCACGTTATCCCGCTCCCGCGTGAAAAACTCTGGCACCAAAAGCAAGACGTCTTCGATGTCGGGGGCCAGCTCCCGTGCCATCTTCTTCGTCTCGCGCCAGTTCCGCGTATGTCTCAACCTGCGTATGTAGATGGCCTTGTCCCCATCATTGATCAAGAGTTCGATGGTGCCTTCGAGAGCCACCTGACGCATTTCGAGTTCGTCAATGTAGTCCGCTGTATCGCGAAGAGCGCGCTTCTGCGAGACATACACCGGCTGGTGCGGCATGATCTTGGCCAACCACCGCAGGCCCATCGCGCGATTATTTGACATTGGACAACACGTCGGAGACGTTCCCTGCCAGATAGCGCCGCATTTCATCCTCGGATTTGAACACGCCGATATCTGACGAGATGAGAACTGCGCCATCATCGTTGCGGCGAACTTCAAACCAGAAGCCCTCTCCTTCCTCCTGTTCGAGGACGGCGTGGTGATCCTCATCGTCGATCTCGTTGTCCGACATGAAGAGGCCAAGGTCATCAGCGAGATGCTCGATCACACCTTCACCCATTATCTGCTTCATGCCTATCTCCTTCTCTTCCAGTGGCACCGTATTGGCTGGCGCACGATTGCAATAATCAGAACCACGATTATGAGTATAATCATAGCCCCGCCGACGATCTCGAAGTCCCGGTGAGTATTCACAAACTCGGACCAAGTATTCGGCGACTGTTCGATATAGTGTTGCATCAGGCCGCGTCGTATGTGTCAGCCATCAGGTATCTCCTCTTCAGATTGGTGTAAATGTGACCGCAGCGCCGGGGTTCTTCTGAATCTCATCCGAACATAAATCACGGCCATTCAGTTCTGCCATAACATCACTGTCCGCATAGTAACTCCGCTGCACAAGGAGCCTTCCGTGTCTGCGCACTTCCACCACGTATTTTTTCACCAGTCATCTCCCCATTCGCGCATGGCGTTGATCGTTGCGCCACAACCTTCTTCGTCCACCCTCTCCTGTAACATATCCTCGATCCATTCGTCAAGAAGTTTCTGACCATCCACCATTGCTGCATACAACAGAGGATCGGTGTAGTATACCGTGACCTCCCCGGTGAGGTGATACATTCCCCGTGCGGAGGGGGTGAGACGATCCGCGAAGCGCTCATCAACATCAACGCCGACATTGATCTCCCAATCAGGTGAGATGTCGGGTGCGATCACTGCGTCGTGCTCATCGGAGAAGTTGTAGTGGCGCATCTTCTCGCGCGCTTTACGGGCGGGGTCGGAGGAATCAAAATGCTGAGACACGTCACCCGCTCCCGAACCGATTGGAGTAATAGACCTCCTCGGCATCCCACTCAAATCCCAGCTCAATCAGCCGGGCGTGGTCAGCATCCGACACCTGTTCCCGGGTAACGTCGAAGATATACATGACGTCGTGCTCGCAACCGGTCGGGTTGCGGGTGTCAGTATATTTCAGAAAAATGGTAAGGGCTTCGATCAGGTCTTTCATGGTTTCATCTCCTCTTGTTGTGGCGTCAGCCCATGCGCAGAAACGAGCCGTCGCGACGATACGATTCCTTCTCCTGCACCTCCCGCGCCAGCCGATCAAGTTCATCGGCGGCAGCGATCAAGCCTTTCTTCTTCTTCCCATCACTGTCGTCCGGAAGGTTTCTAGCCAATTCACGAAGATCGTCGCTTTCCATAGTCTCATCCTCCTCTCAAAAAGGTATCTCGTCGAAGTGGGGGCTCATTGGCATGGGGCAGGCCCCGTCGCACTGGCTCCAGTCGCCCCCACTCACTGCCCCACACTTGGAACATTTTTCCAGCTCCACATGGAAATCGCCGAAGTGTATGTCGCGCTCGTCGTCGTCATCCTTCTTCACCCCGGGCACATCCTCGGTCAGCCACACCGACACGCTTGCGCCTGACTGGCCTTCCTTGATGCCCCAATGCACCTCTGACACGTAGCCAGAGAACACCTCGTCACCATGGACACCCCTGCGCATCGTCAGGCTGTCACCCCGGCGGGGGACGCACTGTAGGTGCCCCCGCCACTCAGTGGCCCCGTCAGGGGCGGTGATGATCACGTTGAAATAGGATTCAACCATAGCACTTACTCTCCTTCAATGCCCGGATCACCCGACGCAGCAGAGCCTTCGCTGTGATATCCAAGTTCACGTCGGTCATCAACAGCACCTCCAGCTCCAACACAGGGTTGCTGGATGCCAACTCTCTGGCCTTGTTCACGGCGGCACTGATCGGGTCATGCTGTGACAGCCGCAGCTCAGCTTCATATACCTCCGCCTTCAACCTCTCGATCTCCTCCGTGGGAAGGTTACCACCAGCACCGGGCAGGTGTATCTCGGCGCAAGGGTTGGGTCCCTGCGGCGAGAGGGGGCGTGCTGCTTTTACACCACGACGACACTCCTGAATGATACTGGCAAAAAAGTTGTGCATATCAGCACCTTTGCATTTTTTCTGCCAATCGGATGCTTCATACGCGATCTTCTCTATTTTTTCAAGGACCGCAACGGGTGATCTTTTGGTGTTGGGCTCCTCCGACCTCACCTTGGTGACGTGTTTCTCCGGCACCGCCATCAGCAAAATCTTGACGTGGGCCACACCATTGTGCCAACGCCATTCCAAACTGCTGACGATCCCTTTCATCGGGGGCGGAAGCGTCATACCCCTTTCGTGAGAATTGACAATGGTGAGAAGTTCACCACTGCGCGGAAGTGCGTGGTCAGTAATCTCACCGCTCCACGTGTCCCCGTCAGGGGATACGACTGTGGCATTGTATTTGATGATCATGTCTCTACCTCTCCCATCAGGGTGGACACCCTCGACTTGAGAATGTTACCCATTGCTGGTGACAGCGTTCCCACGTGCTGATAGGCGTCGAGCTGTCCCATCATGAAAGCGTGCCGCACCCGCGCGGCGAGCATCAGCCGGTGCAGGTTCTCCCGCTCCTCCAGACGCATGTCCCGCTCACGTTTGTTGAGATGCAGCTCCGCCACCAAGCGGGAAATTTTACCTATCTGGGTCTCCGACATCGATTTTCCCCTCCCTTATCCCTTCCGCAGTGAACAACGCAGCGCCAATGAGGCACACACCCACGATCATCCAGACCAATGTGGTTGCACTAATCATGATTCGATCAAGGCCGTGACAGCCTCTTTGATCTGCTGGATCACCCCACTGTCGTGGGGCAAATGTGGTGTGTTCAGGGCGAAGAGAATGACACCAAAGTGCGTGGCAGTGAAGTGTGGCCCACCCGCTTTGAATCCAACCATGACCCTGACAATCGCCTCTCTGGACCGCACTCCCCGGTCCAGAAACCGATTCAGCCGGACGGTGTCCAGCTTGATCTGATACCGGGACGTCACGCCTGCTTCGCCCGACGCATGGTGCCGACGAACGACACGCCCGCCTCACCGGCTATCACCCGCTGTGCTGTGCGTCCAAGGGTGATATCGATGTCGTAGCTGCCGTAGCGTGGGTTGTCCTCTGCGATGGGGACCAACCAACCGATGATCGCCAGCAACTCATCCTCACGGGTGGTGAGCCCCGCTTCGATCAACCCGTGCAGAACATCTTCGATCTTCCTCACCCGGTCGGCGCTGTTGGATTCACCATGAAGAGTGAAAGCGATGATGCCGCTCGTGGGGCTCACATTGGCCTCGGACCCCTTGTGCGTTCTGATGGCCGAATAGAGCGCACTTGCGAGGAAGGGATTGAAGTCCACGGATTTCTCGGGGGTTACACCCAGATACTTCTGCAGGATGCTGGGGTCCAGCTTGAGCTGATAGCGTGAGCTTAATTTTCTCGTGATCATCGCTGTTCCTCCTCGTTATCTATCACCACCTGACGTGCTGTATGCGCCACCCGGCCCAGCAAGTCAATAGCCGTGAGCAATTCATTCATGCCACTGATCTCTACCTTCTGTTCCCCCACGGTGAGATAAACAACCTGTGAACCGAACGGCGTGGCCACGCGCACGTGCACACCACCAACACTCATATTGAACTCGCGAAGAGCCTTGTCGATATCCACAGTCATTCTCCTCTCAGGTCAGGGCGGCGTATTTGATCGCCAGCCGTTTATACTCGGCGCGCTCGTCGATCTCTGCCTGCCGTGCCTTCTCGATTACACGCGCGGCCTTGCGCGTTTTGGCCTCAAGGCGCTTCACCCGGCTGCGTTCTTTGGTGGCTTCTTCCTCCATCTCCCGCGCTTCGGCCTTCTTCTTGATGAAGTCGGGGTCAAGGAAGTCGGCGAACGAGATGAACACATCCGAGACGCAATTGGTATCCCCGTGCCAACGGTAGTCGGAAGCGTCAATATAGAAGCCGGAGTGATCAGTTGTGACTTCATCGATCTCGGTGGGTGTGCGCGGGTAGTTCTTGCGACCAGTGGCCGCGATATCTTCCGCTTCCAGCTCCGCCCAGACTTCATCGAGGCGCTTCGAGATGGGAGAATCGGTGCCGATTATGCCACCAAGAATGCCCAGCAACTGTGGGTGCAGCTCACCGTCCATGGCAAAACGTGACAGGATTTCGCTGTCTTCTGGTTTCAGATCAATCTTCATCGGGCGAGCCCTCCTCTGATGGGTGCGACAACACCAAGGTTTTGTGGTTGACGTCGGCGAGAAGGTAGCCCAACACATCATAGAGGTTCTTGGCCTCTTCGTAACCACCCAAGTCCATACGGACGTTGCCGATCTCGGCACGGATTTGCTCCGAACGGACGCGGGTCGTCAGTCGCATGCGACCAACAGCCTCGTCAAACGCGACGGCGCAAAGGGCTCTTTCGGGTGCGGTGGCCATTCTGTTCAATCCTCCTCTGAGGCGTGCGCAACACGGCGCGCATGGGCCACGGTCCTGTTCAGCAAATCGGCGACCGCTATGGCTTCATTGATACCACTGAGCCGCACTGTATCTGCGCCAACCGCAACGGTGATGATCTCCGATTCCAGCGGCGAAGATACGTGCACGTGGCCACCACCGACACTCGTGTGCATTCCCCGGTGTGCTTCATCGATGTTCATGGTCATCTTCCTCCTCGTTCATTTCGTGACACACCCTGCACTGATTCGGCAGGAATGTCAATCACATTTCGTAGTCACCTGAGATATCAGGTGCCGTGTTGGGCGTAAACTGCTCCGGATCGGTTGCCTCGATGATGCTCCGGAGCTTCCCCATGTAATCAACGTCGTAGTCTTCCCCGCCAACATGCAGCAAGTGCTGGTGCAACCAGATCAGAAACTCACGGTCGAACATCGTCAGAACTCCTCTCCCGTGCGCAGAATTCTGTCGCCCACGATCACCATCGACGGAGCCCACTCCAACGCAACGAAGTTCTCTGCACGAGCACGCCCCCAAGCCGACACGCCGTGCGTGCCACCCCACAGCCGTGTCCAGCCGTCTTCCCAGCAACGTGTCTGATCCCAGAAGTCACCGTTCTCCGCCAGATAGACGATCAACTCTTCCTTCGTCTCGAACGGCGGGCTGACCGGCGTGCCTTCGGTCACGGTCTCCCATACCTGATACCATGTGGCTTCCTCGTCGGACCACGGACGACAAAGTTCTGGGTTGGGCGGGGTCTCACTGTTGGCCCACTCCACCACGCCGAGAGGATACCATTTCTTCTCGAAGTCGGTCAGGTCTACCCCGGCCCGGATGCGATCAAACTCGGCGAGCCACGCCGTAGCGGCCTGCTCGAACGTCTCGTCATACATCGTGACCTTGTGGCCATTCTCCTCGTTGACCGGGTGTTCCCAATTCGGGGGCACTCTCCTGATTTCACGTCCCATGGTTCATTCCTCCTTTGTCTCAGTTGCATTCACAGCAGTAACCACCACCGCGTTTCCCACATCGATCACAGCAGTCTCCCATGACGACATTAACAGCGCGTGTTTCGATTGCGCCATCCATTCTCAGTTCCCAGACCTCATCAAAAGTCAGGTGCAGCCCTTGTCCCCGCCGCGCTGCCCAGACAATGGCAACGTGAGGATTTGTGGGACGAGGGCCTTCACCCTCCAAGGGTTTTTGATCAGTCACGGGGCGCATCACCTTCTTCCCGAGCATCTTCCTCTGTCAGTAAAGTCTCTGCCATCCGCGCCGCCCACTCGGGTGTGGGGTCGCCGTCTTCGGGCACCATGACCGCGTTCCTCGGATACCGGTTCTCGATCTCCACCAGTGCATCCGTGAAGGGCTGAGACGCGCGCTGGTAGGCACGCTGCAGCTCGACGAGCCCGGCGATGAGAGCGTCCCGGCGCTCACGGTCAACCATCGAATAGTGTGTGGGAAGGGTTACGATCCTCATCACTGCACCTCCTGCCACGTTATCTCGTAAAGGATGCGATCATTTTCGGCCCAATCGTCCATCCAGCCGTCGATCTTGTGCTCGAAATACACCGTGGGGAGGTCATACTCACCCTCGAACATCGCTGTGAAGTAGATCATGAAAGCATCCTCCGCTCCCTTCTCGGAAGCGAACACGCTGACGTCTATGTCTCCATCACCGCCATGTATAGCAAGCACCCATACGTGCGCCATCTTATCCTCCTGCTGCTTCATCGATTGAAATCAACTCACCCGCGAACATCGCTTCCATGACGAGGTAGGCGAGCGAATACTCAGCGCGCTCCGGGTCGGGATCGTTCATGGCGTGAGCTGCAGCACTGATGAGCCTAGCGCCAAGCTGACCAGAAGTGAGGTTGGGATACGCCCCTCTCATAGCCTCGACACGCTCCAAGATTTCCGAGATGTCTGTTATCATGACCTCAATCCTCCACAATTGTGTCGCATTTTGGCACAAGCTCGCCGTCGATCACCGCCTCCAGAAGGAGGTAGGCGAGAGAATATTCACCGCTGAGGGGGTCGCCCGCGCGCATGAGACTTTCCGTCACCTTGATGAGCGACATGGCCAACTCCCCGGAGCTATCCACCGGCATGCAATCCTTGACTTCATCAAGACGCTGCATGAGGGCGGAGAGCTCCATTCTCAGCATTCCGTCGCCGGAACGTAGCCGGGGGCATTCTTGAACATACAGGTGTTGAACCACCCATCAATGCCAACCAGAGAGACGGAGTTATTCCAGCCTCCCACCTCGATCAGGTCGATCACATATGCCTCGCCGATCTCCAACACCAGCTTCGCAGATTCCTTCTCCACATCGTATCCGCCATCGCAGGTAAAGATGGCGGCGCGTCCTGACGGAGTGAAGATATCCAGTGTCTCGGGAACCACGGCCTCTGTTACACCCAACAGCGCTGCCCGCGCGATGAGTATCTCGCTTCTCAGCGCCTCCACAACATCCTTGTGCACGAACATGTGATCGACATCTGCATGACGGTTTTTCACATCGTTGGTGATACGCTCAGCAACCATGATCAACATGCCCAAGGCAACCGTAGCCTTGTGCTGTGCACACTTGTATACGTTCGGTGCGTCCATCACGTGTTCCTCCTCTACTTCACCGACGCGCACGCGCGCGGCTGATATAAAGCGGGATGATCCCAAACAGAAACCAACCGGTGTAGGTATCGATGTAGTTTTTGCCCGGCAACCCACCGGTGACACCTTTGAAATCTCTGGCGAAACGTTCCCATGTCTTCTTGACGATCATCTTCTTCTCCTCCTTGTTACCGGGGCCTCTGCATTAGAGCTTACGGCCTGATGATCTCGATGGCTTTCATCACCAGCCACTGGTGCCTTGTCATACTTGTCAGGCGGCACCCCGATTGTTTCTCCGGACCCGCGTCAGCGGGTGTGTTCAGATTGTATCGTTGCACGCCCAGCCCACCTTCATTGGCAGATACGAGACGACATGCTCAAACTGGTAGTTGTCTGCATCAACGAGCTCTATGATCTTGCGCCACCTGCGCGCCCGTGCTTCGTGGGTAGAGTTCATCACATCACGCCCGTGCTGATCGTGCGTCGTCGCCAAGCGATATTTCTCATCGCACGACAGCCGAAAGCCATTGGCCTCGTGGAGAATACGCCGCGTGTCGCGCATGCCCTCTGCCCACAGGACAACTGACATCAGGATGTGCTGGTCATCATCGACACGGATATATGCCGGGCGCGCCGACGACAACGGCACAAACTTAAAGTCCGCCGTCTCACTTGGGGAGACCCAGAAGCTGAATGGATTGGCCGGTGTTGACATGGTCAGCGCACCCGCCCTTCACAGTCGGTCACCGGCAGCGCCTCAAGCTGCGCCACGATGTTGTCCAGCACGCCCGCCGGAAGGTCGTCGAAGTCGAGGCCCCGGTCGTAGTTGTAGTCGAGCTGGGCGAAGTAATCCTCATGCCGATTCCGGACGTGATCCTTCTTCATGATGACGAGCTTGCTCACCCGACCCTCGTTGATGCCGAAGATGGAACCAGTGTTGTAGACCTTCGCCTCAACGATCCGTCCCTCGATCTCGACAGTGATCCATCCAGACCGTGTCTGTGGTTTGATAATCTTCATCGTTTCCTCCTTGGTCGGGGCCGCGTCAGCGGCTGTAAATTTTGGTGCCTAGAGGAGGCTGCGAACCTCACTGCAAGATCGGGTCACCCGATGTCATCGAGCCAAGGGGTTGGACTACTCCCCATATTCCCGTTCCTGCACCCAACACCACTCGTTGGCTCTAGGCATAAAAGTCCATTACAGTCATAAGGCGTAGACGCAGCATCACAGAATTTCCAGCCAGCCAGTTCGGTGCGGCCCGTCGTGCAGCTACAAGTGGCCTCTGGTGCTACTGCGGCTCGTAGGTTACCCCCTCGCCGATACGTTCCCACCAGTCCTACTACTGCCTCCCGCGTCGTCTGCTTGTCTTTCCCTTTTGCTAGACCTAACCCCGTTGGGGATCAATAGGTCGGCTTACTTGATTTCAGCCCGTGTTGTCGCTACTTGGTTCACCACTTCAGCCTGCGCGTCCGCTTTCCCCTGATTTCGCCTTCGTGACCTCATCGTTCCTCCTCGGCTGCGTCTACTGTCTCTCTATATACAGAGTGATTCTGATTCGCGCAAGCCCTAAATTATATTTTTTGCAGGGTTACGCGGTGCAAGACAGCAGAAAGCCAGAGTTACCGTGCTTCCAGCGCGTCGATGGCGACGATGATCAAGTTCATCTTGGCGTCCATCTCACGCAAGTCCCGCGCGATACTGAGCGCCGCAACCAGCACGCCAACGGCAACGATGCCGATGACCAGCCGCAGCAACTGTGCTGATATCCGCCGCATCACTCCATCTCCCCAACCAGCCGCTGCACAGCAATCAGACGCCGCGATGCGTCCATCAATTTCTTGGCACCACCAGACATGCCCAACATAGCCATCGCCTTGGCGACCGTATCTATCTGGTCGCGCGCGATATCCAAGCTGAACGTGAGGTCTTCCAGCGAAGCGTGATCGAAGACCCACTTGCCTCCGGCGATGTG
>SDBT01003657.1_pt1 | contig 26464 bp, 22 predicted proteins | sample 2277101 | NCBI WGS metagenome assembly SDBT01 (sample SAMN10404973, study PRJNA504765) | marine sediment metagenome | isolation source: marine sediment core GS10_PC15, 103 cmbsf | place: Arctic Ocean: Southern Knipovich Ridge | collected 2010 | reverse complement strand
AAAGAAGTTGTTTATATAATTCGATATGTTGCCGGGTCATATAACTATTTTGGAAATCACGTAAATCTTGTTTGTGCTGTTTAAGCTTAGCATACAATAATTTGTCTTGTGTTAATTTTAGCATGCAATGCGCCAATTCATGCCAGTCTTTTTGACTAACCAATAAGCCATTTTCTTGGTCAAAAATAATATCGCGAATGCCGCCCGTGTCATAACAAATAACCGGAAGTTGTAATAATCGTGCTTCCACAATGGCGCAGGGTAGACCCTCCCACAATGAACTTAATACAAATGCGTGCCATTTCTTCATTAATGGCGCTACTTTTTCTTGCCATCCGTGTAAGGTGATAACGTCAGAAAAATTATGTGCGCGAACCCATGATTCAATTTCATGACGCAATGTGCCGTCGCCAATTAATTCTAGGTGCGTGTTTTTATTTTTTTGATGGACATGTTCAAATGCATGGAGTAAATCGAATATGTTTTTTTGTGGTTTAAAACAAGCAACCGTGCCAAAAATAAATGGTTCCTGTTCATTTTCATACAAATGATCTTGACGTGTTGGTATATAAAATTGTTTCCAATCGACCGCTGCTCGAATGATAGTATGTTTTTCTTTAAATTTTGGAAATAACTTTATACCGGTTTTTACATCAACTGATGAAACACATATAAAATGAGTGGTAATAAAACTGGTAAACAATTCAAGTATATAAATAATCCACCACACAAATTTTGGCTGATGTGCATTAAATCCATAACCATGCACGGTGTGTACCCGTGTTTTAATGCCAGCAAAAAAAGCTGCCCATCTTCCCATTAATCCTGCTTTTGTGCTATGTGTATGTACGATAATGGGTGAACTTTTACTTTCTTTTTTTAATATCCTTAATTGGCGAATGAGGTTAAAAAATGCTTTTAAATCATTTATTATTGTTCCAAAATGAGCATTTCGCTTAAAAGAATCGAGTAATATGACGTGCGGGTTTTCTTTAACTGAACGTGCAAGTGTGCCATGAGAACCAGAAATAAGTTTAGTAGTAATACCAGTTTGTTTTATGTGATCAAACAACGCGAGGCATACTTTTTGTGCTCCACCTAACTCTAATTTGGTGATTATATATACGATGGTAAGTGATTTAATCTGCTTCATTGATTACTACTTTTTTGGTTATATTTCCTCTTTTAATGAAAGAATATCAGCAAAAATGAAACCAGTACAGTATAAATTGCACAGGTTTCAATCAGGCCTTGTCCAAAAATACTGACACGCGATAATGAGCTGTGAATATCTGGATTTAACGCGATTTGATGGCAGGCTGATGCTGCAACCATGCCAGAACTTATCCCTACACCAATTGTACCCATTCCAGTGCATAAACCAGCGGAAAATAAGGTAATACCTTCAAGAACATTTTCAATTAAACTGGCAGGTACAATAAATAGCAATGTAATCGAAATAACTAACGAAAAAATAATGGGTGTTTCAATAATTGCTTCACTAATAAAAGTGAATGATAATAATTTATTGTGTGATTTTGGATTTAAGCCTAAACCACGACATGCTGCTTGCGCAAAAATGGCCAAACCAATTGCAGGGCCAACACTGCCGAGTCCAATACATAATCCACTACCAATGAGACGTAAACTTTCGCGAATAGTTTGTGCTTGCGCGGCTTGCCCCTGAATAAATAGTGCAATAATTAAACCAAAAATTATCGGTGTTTGAATTAATGATTGCGTTATTAACATAAAACGTAAAATTTTTTGACTAAAAAATGGTTGTCGCGCAGTTGCGATACATGCTGCTTGTGCTGGTAGTGCTGAAACGAGTCCAAGTACAAAACCAGATATGCAAATTGCCAGTGCGATACCAAGTTCTGCCAAACCGGTATAATATGTTTGAATGCTATTTTTAGTATTGAGTAATAACATAATTGCAACAAATGCGCCCATAATTGCCGCAGTTTCAATAAGTGCCATGCCAAGTATGGCAGTTTTAGTGATATCAGTACGTGCACTTGGTTGTTGATTAATAGCTTTAATTGCAGTACTACTTGTTAATCCTTGTCCAATACCAACACCAATGGAATTAATACCGACAACTAATGCAATGGTGCCATAATGCAAAAATTCAGAAATCTCTATCATGATTTATTTCCTATGAATGTTCATCACTTTGTTGTGCAATGGATAAATAGGTGAGTGAAAGCATTGCAAAAACAAATGCTTGTAAAAATCCTTCGAATAAACTAAAGAAAACGGTGATAATTATATTAACCCCCGAAAGTATAGCGACCGTTTCAAAAAGGACAGAACCTTTAATTGCAGCGAAATACATGTTAGTAATAATGGAGCCACCAAAAATATTACCAAATAAGCGAAAAGAAATGGACACAATCGAAGATATTTTACCAACAAGATTGAGTGGAAACATAACAATAAATGGTGAAAAATAATCTTTAATATATCCAATAACACCATGACGCATAATAGCCGTATATTGTACATATAAAAATGAAATAATACCAAGTGCAAGTGTGGTATTTAAATCTTTTGTTGGCTCTTCCATCCACGGTATGACAGAAATGGTATTGCCGAGTGCAATAAAACAAAAAATTGCCGCAATAAAACTAAAATGTTTAAAAGAAAATACACCAAGTGCTTGTTGAATAAGATCCATAAAGTTTGAAGTGAGCGACAAAAGAGTAAAGCGTGCGATACCGTTATTTTTTTGCATTATTAATCGTGCAATTAAACACAATACAATTAACAGTACAATAAGTATCCAGGTGTAAATAATAGTTGCTTTATTTATAATAAAAAAGGGGTGTTCATAACCAATGAACGGAGAAAGTGACCATTGTTCTTCGATACCGAGATCAATCTCAGTCATACCTTTAGGTCCTTCTATTAATAATTATTAACCAAAAAGCTATCATAAATGTAATTGATACTAGTATAAGGTGTATCTGTGGCAAGTGCAATAAATAGTACCAGCAACTACCAATAAATATAATGCGTGAAATAGTAAAAAATATGATGCGCAAGATATTGGACAAGAGACTATTATTATTTAAATGAAAAACTCTCCTTTGATTAAATACAAAGGAGAGTCCATATACAAAGCCGCACATTAATCCCACGATGATTGATATAATAAATTGATTAACGAGTAGTGGCATGAGAATTAATGAGCTCTATTATAATTTTTTGATACCCTTATGCTGCCAGTATTGAGTTACAATTGATAGAGAACCAGTAATAACAACCAAACCATGACGTTCATCAACAGATTTTTGTGCAATTTCAAAAGCTTCTTTAAAACTTTTCGCTGATTTCGCTTTAATTTTCATACTTTTGATACTGTTTGTTACTTTTTCAACGTCCCAAGATGTTGAAACTTGGTGACCGGGTACCGGTGTAATCGGACATACAATAACTTGGCCAGATGTTTTTTTGAAGAAGTAACGGAGTAATTTTAAGAATTCAGTAATATCAAGGTCAGGATTATTGCATCCAAGAATTACGGTCAAACCTTTTAGTGGACGTTGATAATGTAATAAACGAATTCCTAACAAAATATTTTTAAACGCATCTAAACTAGAGGCATTATCTAATAAAATGGTTGGTTTTTCTTTATCAAGTAATTGAAAACGTCCCGGTAATGTTGCTAATGTTTCTTTCCAGAACTGAGTAATTGTTTTCTTTGGATTCAATTCAGCTTGGCGTTTTGCTTCCAATGTTGGACGGCCACGCTGACCTTTTTGTTTTGTTAATAAACTTTTGGCAACTACAACCGCATCTTCGTTAGCAAATTGGTTAACGAAAATATGTGCAATACGTTCTGCTAACGCAGCACAACGACCATGTAATTGTTCAAATGGATATTGTAAATCTGCAAGTTTACGAATTGGCATTGACCATATTCCATTTCGTTTTTCAGTTATTTCTTGCATCGTTTGTAAGTGTGCTTTGCTTTGATCTGCTGAAACAACGTGAGTACCTGGTTTTACAATAGTTAAAATTTCTTCAATTAAAGAATTATTTTCTTCAGTATTTACGTCAGTGATTCGAGTAATTGCTGCAACTTTTGGATTACATATAGCAGTTGCATCCGCTGCACCACAATTACCTACTTCGAGTAATGCAACATCAGCATCGCTATTTTTAAAGTAAAGTAACGCAATCATAGTAAGAAGTTCAAATGAATTAACGTCGATATCGAGTGTTTCGGCAGTATTAATAACTTCGTTAGCGGTATCAGTAAAATCTTTATTAGTAATTGTATTGCTATTAAGGGAAAAACGCTCGTTATAGGTTAAAATGTGAGGAGAGTAAAAAGTACCGACAGTAAGCCCTTCTTGCACAAGTAATTTTTCTGCAAAATTAGCCGTTAAACTTTTTCCGTTTGTGCCGGTAATTAAAACAGTGTTTAATTTTTGTGCAATGTTGCCAAATGCCTTGTCCAACTTTTTCATACTTGAAAGAGTTGTATCACCTTGGTTAGTTGACCAATGTGCATCAAAATATTCTACAACTTCGTTATAGCTGCGCTGTCTGCCAGGTGCAACAATACCGTCTTTTGTTGTCGGTTGTTTGGGTATACTTGTATTTTTCATTGCCTTTCTCCACACGTTAACATATTAAATCAAATTATTAATCTATATTATCAATTTGCTATCATTGATCTTTATCTAATATCTAGTATTAATTTCTATCTAAATCAAGTTCACATTCATCTAAAATAACCATATCTTAATGCTGTAAATATGCTTCTTTATACGAAAAATATGACTTCATTATTAATATACGCTATAATACAAAAATGTCAAACAAGAAATAATTGATCTATATGGTGTTATTTATTTACAAAAGAGCAAAGAGTATGATAAATAGGTTGTATTGGGGGGATAAAAATACAATAGATACCATAAAAAGGGCGCTTCAGGCCGATTCTATAGTGGTAGGAAGTTCTGATACAGTGTTTGGGCTTCTGGCAAATACGTCAATAAAGGGTTTTAATGCCTTAAATAGTGTCAAAAAGCGCTTTGATAGGCCTTATTTGGTATTAATTGGTAGTAAAAAAAAGGCATTTTCGTTGTTAGATTCCGCTCAATTGTTTCAAATAGAGAAAATAGTTGATTCTTGCTGGCCTGGGCCACTAACATTGATTTGCCGAGCGCATAAGGATTTACCTGAGTATATGGTTAAAAATGGCACTATTGCACTAAGAATGCCAAATCATGATGGTTTATTACGCCTTTTGGCCCATTTTGACGCACTTTTTTCAACCAGTGCGAATATAACGGGTGATCCAATACCGCGCATAGTTGGTGATTTGGATGAACGTATTTTAAAAAAAGTCGATTATCTCGTTTGGGACGAAAAAGATGAAAAAAAGGTAATAAATGTGGTTCCATCGACTATTTTGGATTGTTCTGGTCAGCAGATAAAGGTGGTGCGTGAAGGTGCCTATCCAGTCGAAGAAATTGAGAAAAAAAGTGGCGTTATCATAAAAAAATAGGGCGCACTTTTGTACGCCTTATTTTTGTCAAAAATGATAGATATTTTATGTGCGCTGATTCAAGTAATTAAGACTGTATTCTAGCAAACTTCTGCCCGCTATTTTTGTACTGTGTCCCATTTTTTCAAGATCGCTTCCAACCATTTTTAACGCTTCAAAGACACCTTTTTGTTCTATATTTTTATGTAATGTTTTGCTTTCAAGAATTAATATGATACCGGCAGCAGTTAATCCAAGTGATGCAATAGTGCGGAATAAGCGTTTAATCCAACCTTCCTTTTTATTGCTTTTTACGCACCAGTAAACACCACCACCAGCCATTGCGGCACCGACTACAATAGTGGCCAAATGTGCTGGATTTTGATTAGCTGCTTGAGCGGATGGGGTAAATGCAAAAGCAAATAGCGCATTTATGGCCAACAACGATGGGAGTAGTTTTTTATTCATGAGTTTCCTTTTAAGTTGATTGTTAAAAACGTTATTATATCTGTTACAAACTACGTTATGTAGTATTACCTGCCTAATAGTGTAGTTTTTTTTTAATCTTAAGCAAGAACTTGTATAATTTGATTGATATTTTTTTGGTATATTAATTGCCTGTGATGTATTGATTTTATGCTTTTGATTATGATTATGTTATAAAAACACATGATTTAATTAAAGGAGTTGTGGTGAGTAAAAAGAACGGATTTTCGCTCATAGAGTTGATGATTGTTATTGCGATTATTGCATTTTTAGCTATGATTTCTGTGCCAAGTTTTATGCGATTTTTAGCCAAAGCAAAACGGACAGAAGCATATATGAATTTAAGTTCTATTTATGCAGCACAAAAAGCATACTGGGCACAACATGGTAAATATTCTGATGTATTAAGTGGGAAAAATGGTATTGGTTGGAAACCAGAGGGGTATAAAGGTGGTGGCGAGCAAGAAAATTTTTATTATACCTATGGTTTTGCACATGGATCGGAAGGCCAAAATCATTTTACTGGTAAGTTAAAAACAGCTTCTAGTTATTTAAGTTTGGCAAAAGCTGATCAAAATAGTTTTATAGTTGTTGCTGCCGGTGATATTGATGGTGATGGTGATCAGGATATTTTAACGGTTGATGAAAACAATACTATTCGTATTGTGCATGATGATTTGGAAAACTAACCAATTTCTTTTTATTAACATCTAAATTGCCGAATTTATATTGAGTTGCTAATTAAGTTTATGCATAAAATGGCTTTATGTACAAACTTAACATGTGTATTTTTTGGACAATAAAGCTTATTTGTGAGATATTTATACTATAAAATATTTAATAATCAGCTATAGGGGTGTGAATATGTATAAACGTTTTTTTATCGGTTCTTTTTTTGTATTAATTTTTTCTGGAGTAAATGCTGGTAGATTTAATGTAACTTTTACTGATTTTCTTGATGCTCCGATTAACATGAAAGAAGAGCTTGAGATTGATAAAAATCAAAGAGATGAATTGTATAACCATACGGGCACCGTATTCTCTTTATTACCTAATGAATTAAATATACCCATATCCAAGTTTGCGTTAAGAATGCCTTTTGTTGCGAACAAATCAAAAATTGCAGATCAATCTACCAAAGTTCTTCAGGGTATAAATTATGTTAATAAATACATAAAGAGAGCATTGAAAAGAAAAAGAGGCTATTAATTTTTTTATCGTCCAACCAACAGTTGTATAAATAATGGTTCAAAAAAAACAAATAATAATGCACCGCCGGCTAAAAAAGGACCGAACGGAATTTTGACTGGTTGTTTTGGACGCGCGATAAGTAAATAACAGATGCCGATTATTGAACCAGCAATTGAACCGATAAGTATACTTGCCCAGCAACCAAATAGTCCGCAAAAAGAACCGATAAAAGCAAGTAAATCAATATCTCCCTGTCCAATACCCGATTTGCCAGTTAAAAAAGTAAAAACAGTACTCACCACATATAAAAAAAGATAACCAGCTACCGCACCGATAATACTTTCAATCGGTGATAGTGGTAATAAACCCAAAAAACTGAGTGCAATGCCCGCAGGAATTAAAAATAAGGTGGCAAAACGAGAAATGAGCATGGTGTGCAAATCAGAACGAATGGTGACAATTAACGCAGAAAAAAAGAGACCATAGCCAACATAATAGTGCATTGGTATATAAAGATATGCGCTGGTAAAAATAACGGCAGTTAATAATTCAATAAATGGATAGAGTGCAGAAATTGGTTTTTTGCAGTTTCGACATTTGCCACGCAAAAAAATCCATGAAAAAATGGGAATAAGATCATACCACGCAACTGTTTTTGTACAATATGGGCACTTTGATCGAGCAGCAAAAAAGGAAACCCCACGAATTAATCGATAACTAACGACATTTAAAAAAGAACCCCAACTTAAAAAAAAGGGAATGAGTAGAAAAATTATAATTTTCCTTCTTTTTTTAACTGATCAATCAAATCGTTAACTTGTTGTTGTTTATCAAGTGCGGAATCATATGCAAACATTAATTTTGGCGTGTATCGTGATTGCAGCGATTTTGCAATTGCGCTGCGTATAGATGGTTTATACAAAATCAAAATTGGCAATTTTTCATCAAAGTCGCTTTTGCCTTCAGGGGAATGAAAAAAAGCAGTACATTTGCCGCGATCGGGAGATAATTTAACACGACTTACATATAAGCCATAAAGTCGTTTTTCATCAAGGCTTATGCGTAAAAATAAATCCGCAATTTCCTTAAGGAAAAACGATTCTTTCTGGGCATGTTTAACTTGGCGAAAACGTTGACTGGTCATTTTCTCGGCTTAATCGAATGGCCTTGAGAAATCATTCGAACCAAATTAAGTTTAATTGCACGAACAAGGCGTTTGCGTCGTTTTTGTGTTTTTGGTTCAAAATAAACGGTACGTTTCATATCACGTACAACACCTTCTCGTTCTATCTTTTTCTTTAATTGTCGTAACGCTTTTTCGATATTACCGCTTACCGTTACCTCAATATTAGCTTTTCTTTTTGACATGTTAGCTAAAACACCTGCTTTCTGAGTATAGTATAGTAAAAAATTTTAATGATATACTTATGATATCTTTTTTACATATTATTGTCTAGAAGAACTATCCTTATTTGCGTACATAAGCTGTTGAAAGAGGGATTTTATTTTGCCCTAAAATGTAGCATTAAACGAAAACATGACCGTACTACTGCGATAAGTATTGCGTTGTGAAAGTGGTGCTTGCCATAAAAAACCAAGCCCAACATTTGGTGAAATATCATAATTAAAGCCAATATTGGCAATTTTTATTTTCCATCCAGTTACTTTTTCGAGCGCTTCAGGTTTGAATGCAGGGTCTGGCTTTTTGAGTTTTATAGTGTCATCTTCATGTTCGAGCATTAAATATTGGAAATAAGCAGAAAGTCGACCAAGAAAGTGATATGCTGTGATTTTTCCACCAAAATGCCAATTATGCCCCGGGCTTACTGTGGCGCTTGCGGTAAATGGAAAAAGTGTTTTTTGACACAGGCTATTGGGAATGCGTAAACAAGGGATGCAACGCGAAAAAAAGTGAGTAGCACCAACTTCTCCAGCGATTTCTATAGTGTCAATAAAATCAAATGCAAAGCCAGCAGTAATGCCGATGGCACTATGATCATCATTGCCAAATGGTATGGCAAATAATTTACTTGGGTTTCGTTTTTTACCTGGAGATGCACTTGCGCTAAAAACAGCAAATGGCATAAATAAGATATGTGGCCAATCTTCTTTATCATGATTCAGTTCATAAGCATGACGCCAATAAAGATTAAGGCGTATTTCTTCAATAGATGCCTCACCAAAATCACAAATATCAACACCCAGTTCTTGAGAAATAGCTTTTATCTCGCTTGTTAAAAATGCACGTACCTTTTTACTGCATTCTGGATCAATTTCAAATGGACAGTTATCTACTGCATTACAGGTTAAATCATTGATTGCGGTAACTGTTTGGCAAATACTGGCAACACCAGTTTGCAAATTAAGGCCAAAATCGCCAATAATATTTACATATAAATCAAAACGTACACCGCGTTTACGATATTTTAGCGGAAATGAAAGTGATGCAAATTGTTCCAGCGGATCTATTTTTGACGCATCATTAATTGGTGTAGTTGCCGGTATACCAGGAAAAATTTCCATACGCGCTTTTTCTAATGTGGGTGGTAATGTTTGACCTTCGGGCAAAGATCCATATAAAAGTGCAATCATATTAACACGACCTGTTAAGTCGCTGAGTTCAATTGGAATACCAGTTACTTGACACGTTTCAGTATTTGTTTTTTGCGGTAAAAATCGTTCGCCGCGAAAATTTTTGCCACGATCAGCATTTTGTGCATATGGAGAAATGGAAATACCAATACGTGATCCTTTTTCATCTGCAAAGTCTGGATCTTTATATGACAAACGTTCATGATCATATAAAAAAAAGTGAGGGTCAAGAGTACTAAATACAGGAAACGCGTCGTTTTTTGCAAGTGAGGAAAGTCCATGTATATTACGTACGTTTGTAATTATAAAACTTGTTGCCAGTACAAAAAGAATATACTTACTGCGCCTACATGACATTCTCATCCTTTCAATCAGTGCTACTCTTATCTGTATAGCAGAGTTATGATTTGCACGTCAATCGCTAAATGATTTTTGCAAGTTCTAATACTAACCCCTCACATGCAAAATATAAAATAGTTGATGCGGTACCAATACCAATTATTGTTTTAATATTTTGACCAGATTCCCATTCAGATTTAATCGTCAATAAAGTGATCATGGATAAAATAAGTGCAAAAACAATTCCTATTGCAGTAATGTTGAAAAATAAGTCGATATTTTTTAGTAACACACAACTTAAAAAAATACAAAAACCAACAACAAGCACCGCAGTTTGTTGGTTAATTATTACAGGTGTATTTTTGTTATTTTTTATTTTTTTCATGAGTGAAACAAATAATGCGCTAGAACTCCATATCATTGAATGCACTGTGCCCAAAACTGCTGAAAGCATTGCTATGTGTACCGTAATTAAAATCCAGGTATTGTGGGGAAATATCATGCTTAATGTTTCTGTTAACGGTGTACGCGGGCCACCAAAATAAGAAAGTGGTATTGAAAAAATAAGTGATACTACAAAGAGCATATAGATTAGTCCCACCATTAAAATAGAATAAGTAAGTGCGCGCGGTACATTGCGTGCTGGATTTTTCACGATACTAAACAATGATGCTGCACATTCAAAACCAAAAAAACCAAAAATAAAAATTCGTGTTGCTTTAAATATACTTGCGATTCCATATGGTGCAAATGGGGTTAAATTACTGATATCAGTTTTGGTGAAACACATTAAGGTGGTTGCAACTAATGGAAAAAGTGTTGTGATAATTAAAATACGTTGACCAATTTCTGAAAGTACCGCACCGAACATATTAAGAATAATAAGTAAGCCAAGTACAGATAAACTTAATGTTTGGTGCGAAAAACCAGGAAAAAATCGATGAAGGTAACTTCCGGCCACTTGTGCAAGTAATCCCATGGCAATTAAAAGGCCAACAAAATAAGAAAATCCCGCAAGCAAGCCGATGGCATGCCCGCCCCATTGTTTTGCATACGTATAAAAAGATCCTTCTTGCGGAAATAATGCAGAAAGACGAGCAAAAGAAAGAGCCATAAAACAAATGGAAATAACTACTAGTATATAAGATACGATAGCTGCCGGTCCAACATACGAAGCAATTGCTGCCGGTGCAGTAAAAATGCCAGCCCCGATCATAGCATTCATACCGGTAATAGTTGCTGTTGCTACGCCAATTTTTTTTGAATCACTTTGTTCCATACAAGGTTCCTTTTACTGATGTAATTTTTTTGTGTATATTAATATGTACGATTTGTTTTTAACAAATTAAAAGAGTGGACAAATACGTACATAATGTATATTTAATTTTTGCATATTATGATTGATTTAACAAGAGAAGACACATCTGTTTACTGTTTTTATTATCAAGCAGCGGTTTTACGCCGCGAAAGCTGGTTTGTTGTTGCCGTGCTTAAAAGTTTTGATCATGTATCATTGGATCGTACCATAGATCGTGAAAACAGTATTTTTGAATTTTTTGTTCCCGCTGCAATGGAGCAATATTTTTTGCAGATAATAACTAACTTGCAAAAAAGGGGGCTGATAAGTAATGTGCAAAAATTACCCAATCGATTACGAGACCCGAATCAAGAAGTTTGATTTTTCTTAATTAATTACAATTTTTTCAACACATCTAACGCATGTTCAATGCGAGAAGTTGCCTCTTGTGTTCCCAACATACCAACTAAGTGATGTATTGCAGGTCCTTTGGTTGATCCAATAAGTGCTAAGCGTAAAAACCAGAAAAATTCCTTGAGGGGTATATTTTTTTCTTTTGCAATTTTTTTTATAGTAGTTACAAAAGCGTTTGAATCATTGATGATGGATAGATTTTGTGCGATGATATTGCCAATTTCCGCTCTATTATTTTCTGATATGCAGGCTTGAATATCAATCCTATTTGTGGTTGGTTTTTCAAAATAAAATGTTAATGCAGGTACTATATCTGCTAAAGTGACTAAATCGCTTTGAATTGGCTCAATCAGCGCTGCCAATTGGTTGTCATCTAACTTTTGTACATCAGGATAGTTTTTTTGTAAATAAGGACGACACATTTGCGCTAATTGCGTTGGTTCGTAGCGTGCAATCCATTTATGATTTACCCATCTTAATTTTTCGACATCATATTTTATTTGTCCTGTTGCGTGTGGATGTTCGAGATTCAGTGTTTGTGCTAGTTCGTTGAGTGACATAATTTCTTGTTCAAAAGAACCGCCAATTATTGCGAGATAATTAGTAATTGCTTCCGATAAAAAACCTGCTTCTTTTAAATCTCGCAAAGAAAAACCAAAATCACGTTTTGATAATTTTTTTCCGTCCAAGTTGCATAAAATAGGCATGTGCCAAAATACAGGGAGCTCTTGTTTGAAAAGGTTGTATAGTACCGCTTGTCCAGCAGTATTGGTTAAATGATCTTCGCCCCGAAAAACATGTGTTATATTCATTGCGAGATCGTCAACAAAATTGGCAAACATAAATGTGTAGCTACCATCTTGACGAGTAACTGGAAAGTCTGAGAAATTTTTCATTTCGAATTGAATAATGCCGTGCGATAAATCATTAATTTTAATTGTTTGTTCTTCATTGAGTTTAATGCGCCACACGAAAGGGATGTTACTGTCTAAATTATTTTGTATTTTTTGTGGAGTTAAGTGTAAACACGTGCGATCATAGCGCGGTGGTAATTTTAATGCTTGTTGACGTTTACGTTTTTTGTCAAGTTCTTCAATAGCGCAAAAACAACGATAGACATATTCGTGTTGCTGTAAATAATCTAATTTTTCTTTATAAATTTCGGTACGCGCCGATTGAAAATATGGTCCATAGGAACCTTCTTTTTGAGGTCCTTCATTATAATCAAGACCAAGCCACGATAAATCACTAATAATGTGTTTGCCTTCAGGATCAAAATTACGTTTTGGATCGGTATCTTCAATACGCAATATAAATATACCATTATTACGTTGTGCAAAAAGATAATTCATAAGAGCAGTACGGATATTGCCAAGATGCATCATCCCAGTAGGGGCAGGTGCAAATCTTACGCGGACTGTATTATTCCTATCCATACTTTTATCTTTCATTGTTAATAGTATTAATTGCTTTGTGTTTCTCTTATGTATACAGTGTACTCAGAATAGTGATGAAGTCTAGATGTGAGGTAGTTATATAGAGGTGCGCACAAAGGTAATAAGTAAAAATAAATGGTATTTTTTGACAAGAGCATTTTGATTTTGTTACTTTTTGCCAAAAAAGGGTTTAACTATAAAGGAGAGCGGGTAATGAATAAGTGTCTTCGAATTACACTTACTGCAGATTTTCCAGAAGGATTTTTGCAAAATTTTATACAAAAAAATGCGCGAAAATTAAATTTGGAGGGTATAGCTCAAGCAGTTACGTCGAGAACAATGCGGATTGTTGTGTGTGGTTTAAAGGATGACGTAGATAGTTTTTTAGACGTTTTACACAAAGGTTTTTCTAAATGGTTGGCAGAAAATATAGAGATTGAACCTTTTTTAAAAACGAAAGATTATCGCGGGATATTTCGCGTCATTGATAATGTTCAATAATGCATCGTGGATAGTTGGTATACCGACACAGTTATGTTAAACTAACGATATTCTCATCAATGATAATGTAAGTGTTGCACGTAAAGTTATATAAAACATCATTTTTTGGATTATGTTATCGAGCGTGTATAAATAATCGGTACTATGCGAGTATATAGTATTTCCTTCTTGGCTATTAACCAATTATTTTGTATAAACTATGTGCGATGTATTGTTGGTGTATATTTGTTATTGTGTGCATCACCTTTATATGCCAATACAAAAACTGATGAACAGATAGTAACTATTACTATTCCAATTATTGTTGGTGTTGATTGTAATTATTATGCGCAATACATAAATCAACTATCGTCGGTACCTTTTTTACTCGAAGATGTTACTTTCGAGTCAGATGTTTTTATACAACCAGGTGAATTTGATTATTTAGTTGATTTACATCGTGGTTCATTTATAAGTTCTGGTGATCTGAAAAAAGCGATATGGTATTTGAGCAAAAAAAATAAATTCAGTGAAGTTGTGCTGCAAATAATGCCAGGTGCGTATGGTAAGCGTTTGTTTTTTTATTTATTTGGTATGTGGACTTTTACTCTGTTAAAAGTGTGCGGGATTTTGACTAATAAACAGCGCTATTACCAATATTACTGCATGGAATCGAATGATCCATTTGATATGCAAAAGCATAACAATTCTACTGAAAAAATGATTGATGCAGATAAAAAAAGGGGATATTTCGATACGCATATTACCAGTTCGTTTTCACGCAACGTACAGGAAAAAACAGTAGCAGTTACTATAACAATTAACAATGGTAAGCGATTTGTCATTGATGAGGTGCGACTCAATATGTGTGCCGATGAGTGTGCGTCTGATGATGAATTATTATTTTTAAAAAGGCGCTTATATCGTAAGTTTTTTAAATGGTTACCTAACTGTTCATACGATCGTAAAACGTTAGATCAAGTAGCTTATTCCGTGAAAGATTATTTAGCTAAACAGGGTTTTTTACATGTTACCATTAATCTTGACGAAATAATCGATCGTAAACGAGAATCTGTACAATTAATGTGGAATATTCATTTGCACCATAAACGATTATTTATTTTTTGGGGAAATCGTTTTTTTTCTGAGATGCAGTTACTTGATAACATTTTATTATTCGGGCGTTCTGCATGGTTAGTACCGGCATCCATTTTGGCAGAAGAAATTGAGCGTGCATATCGTGATAAAGGTTTTTGGAATGTTGCTATTGAATCACAGGAAGAAGATGGGCGTTATTTTTTTATAATTAAAGAGGGTGCACGTGTATCGATTGAAGAAGTTGTATTGCAAAATATACAACATGGCGATCAACATATGTTGGTTAAAAAAAATTTTTCAACGGTATTAAAGCGAAAATATTTTAACCAGGATGATGTGCGACAAGCGTTGGATGCATGTGTAGATTGGCATATACAACGTGGTTTTTTGGATGCACGCATGCTGGATTATACATTTATACCATGCGAAAAAAAACATACATATAAGTTGGTAGTTACTCTTGAGCAAGGGGAACTGTATCACCTAGAAAATATTGAAATCCCCGGTTTTGAACAGTATCTTACGGCTGGCCCATTTCACTACCTGCTTAAATCGAAAGAGCCAATTCTATTTAATGCAACAATAATAAATGAACAGCGTTCATGGTTATTGCGTACATTGCATCGAAAAGGATATAAAAATGCACGGGTTAAATCCGAACTTATTAAAGGTGCAAAAAATAGTATAACAATACGTTGGAATATTGATTTAAGAATCACTCGTATGCGATTTGGTAAAACAATAGTGCTTGGCGGTGGTACCTTCCCATTTGAATATTTATTACGTGAATTGAGTTATAATCGTGGTGGCTTATGGGATCAAGATAAGCTGAAACAATCATTTTTACGGATAAAAAAATTACAAGTTTTTGATTCAATTAATTTATACCCCGATAGTATTGTTGATGAAAATAATGAACAAGCAATTATTTTAAAAATTCAAAAAGATGATCATTTTGAGTTGCGTGTTCGTGCTGGTCTTGAATTACAACATATACAAAAATATCAAACGTTTGGTGGTATAACGTATAAATTAGGTGGTGCGTTTATGGTAAAAAATCCGACTAATGTTGGTGATTTATTTCGGATTGATACTGATTTTACTCGTGTTCACCGTGAGATAGTTGCACAATATAGACGACCATGGTTATTGGGCCTACCACTTTCGAGTTTGTTTCAAGGATACAGTATTATGTATGATCAACCAGGATTTATTGGTAGTAAAAAAAATATATATACCGTAATTCAACATGGTGTATTATTGGGACTTGAAAAAAAGAGTCTGTATGCAGATACTGGTTTAAATATAGGAATTGAATTGATGCAAACAAAAATTAATAATGATTCGCCTTCAATGCAACAATTTGTATCGCAACTATCGAGAGCTATTAATTTTGACCCATTGCTTGTTGATAAAAAAATTCTGTTCTTTTTTATCCAGCCTAATATATTTATTGATTATTTAGATCATAAGTTAAATCCTACACGTGGATTATATACATTGCTTTCAATGAAGGGGATGTTTCCGATTCATCAATCAAATGCGTATTTTATTAAATTTCTGGCAGAACAAGCATTTTTTATACCATTAAAAAAAATGGTTGGTGCAATAAGAATTCGTTTTGGTCATATTTTTCATCGAAATTTTAGTGCGATTATGCCGTCAGAACGTTTTTATCTTGGTGGTAGCCATTCTTTGCGAGGATATGAGTCAGACTTAACGCCCCCATTAGGTACATTTATTGATATAGATGGTACGCGAAATATTGTACCACGAGGGGGTAAGTCTATGGTTAATATAAATATAGAATGTCGTTTTCCATTAATTGAAAATCTTGGCGGGGCTTTTTTTCATGATATAGGAATGTTGAGTGGTGATAATTTTGCTGATTTTAAATCAGAAAATATATTGGCTGCAACTGGGTTTGGTATTCGATTTTATACTCCGGTCGGTCCGCTCAGATTTGATATAGGATTTAAGTGGCGAAAAACTGATCCTTTAAATCGATCTTATGCTTGGTTTTTAACATTGGGGCACTCATTTTGATGAATTGTTTCGCTTATCTCACTTTATTTATGAGGCGCATCCTGGTATAGTAAATATATATCAATAATTAAGTAAGACTTTAGCCTATTTAAAAGGTTTTAACTATGAATAGTGACGGTAAAAAACATACTCATGAGCATACCCTTACTGGTGAATTAATTTGCCATTTACCATATGCTATTTTTTCTGTTGCATTTAGTTTAGGTGTTCTGAGTTTTATGAGTGTCGGTCAAGCCGGGCCGCAACAGATGCGTGCAACAGCTAATTTGCTGTTCCATAGTTTTCATTTTATGCATATTGTGTTTGCAGCAACTGGTACATTAATTACTTTTTTACGTTTTTCACGAAATATATTTATGGCATTGCTGGTTGGTATTTTTTCGCCAGCAATTTTTTGTATGTTATCAGATGCCATTTTACCGTATCTGGGTGGGCGAATTCTGGGTGTTCCAATGAGTTTCCACCTTTGTTTTGTTAGTGAGCTACCCAATGTATTACCATTTTTATTTGTCGGTATACTCAATGGTTTTGTTATGAGCCGACATTATGAAAATCGGCAGGGATTGTATTCACTTTTTTCTCACACAGTACACATTTTAGTCAGTTCACTGGCGTCATTATTTTATTTAGTTTCTCATGGTTTTGTTAATTGGTATGCTTCAATAGGTATGGTTTTTTTATTTTTGATTGGTGCTGTTGTTATACCCTGTACATTATCTGATGTAGTAATCCCAATGATGGTTGCAAAGGTCGATAAAAAGAAATGAGAAGTATTAAATTACAAAATATTACCAAGTCATTTAATGGTGAGGTAATATTTGAGAATGTAAATTTAACGGTGCCGGGGGGTACGTTTTTTGCATTACTTGGTCCAAGTGGTAGTGGCAAAACGACATTGTTGCGATTAATTGCAGGATTAGAAACGGTTGATAGTGGGTCTATTTTTTTGGGTGACCAAGATATAACCGATACACCTATTTATGAAAGAAAAATTAATACAGTATTTCAGCAGTATGCACTTTTCCCGCATATGAATGTATTTGATAATGTTGCTTATAGTTTGAAATTGCGTAAAATACTACCTGATATAATTGAACAAAAAGTTATTAAAATTTTACAAATGGTGCATTTGGAAAAACATATTTATAAACCAGTTCATCGTCTTTCTGGTGGTCAGCAGCAACGAGTAGCACTTGCACGTGCTATTATTAACGAACCCGATGTCTTATTATTGGACGAACCACTTGCTGCGCTTGATCTTAAATTACGTGAACGTATGTTACTTGAATTAATAGAGTTGCAAAGTTCATTACAAAAAACATTTATTTATGTTACGCACGATCAATTTGAAGCATTAACGATTGCTGATACTATGGCAATTATGAATTATGATGGTCAAATTGATCAAGTTGGAACACCGCAAGAAATTTATGAATTTCCCGTTTCATCTTTTGTTGCTAAATTTGTTGGTACTACTAATATATTTCGTGGTACGCTTGTTATGAAAGATGACGCTGCTCAAGTCGAAATAGATCAATTAGGTTCTTTCAATACCGTTATTCCACAAAATAAATCATGGATATGTAATGGCTGCGCAGTGTTTATGAGTATTCGACCAGAAAAAGTTGAAATTAGTAAATCTACTATGCAGGGGTTTTCGAATCATTTGGAAGGAATCGTTGAATCAACAGTATATCACGGACGCTCCACACAATATAATGTTCGTTTAAATAATGAACATATGGTGCAAATATTTAAACAAAATGAAGAGCATTTTCCAAAAGAAGAAATTAATGACGAAGATCGTGTGCATGTGTATTGGCAAAAAGAAAATGTAGTTTTATTGGAACGATGAAACAGGTAAAAAAAGTCGCGTTACAAGAAATGCCCTTTTTAGCTTCATTGCCAGCAATAGTGTGGCAAATATTGTTTTGGTGCATTCCGTTATTTATTGTTATTTATTTAAGTTTAACAAAATTTGGCATATTTACTTTGCATAATTATAGTGAGTTATTTCAGCTCATATATGTGCGAATTATTTTGCGCTCACTGGCCCTTGCAATTGCTAATGCGCTGATTTGTTTATTTTGCGCGTATCCAGTTGCATATTTTTTGGCTATTTATACTCAGCGGTGGAAAAATTTTTTACTTTTTTTATTGGTTTTACCATTTTGGACCAATTTTTTAGTGCAAATTTATGCATGGTTTTTTCTTCTTGAACACAATGGATTAATTAACAAGATTTTGTTGCGTCTTCACCTTATTAGTGAGCCATTAAATTTATCGAATAATGTATTTGCCGTTTTATTAGTTATGGTTTATTGCTACATACCGTTTATGGTTTTACCTATTTATAGTGTGGTTGAAAAATTAAACATTCGTCTTTTAGAAGCGTCAGCTGATTTAGGTGCAACACCGTGGCAAACATTTAGGCATATTACATTACCACTTTCGGCTTCAGGTATTAAAACCGGCGTTTTATTGGTTTTAGTTCCATCGTTTGGCGAATTTGTTATTCCAGCGCTAGTGGGTGGTTCAAAATATATGATGGTTGGATCACTTATTTCACATTACTTTTTAGTTGCCCGAGATAGTGCGCTTGGTTCAGCATTTACGTTATTGAGTGGCCTAGTACTCTTAATTATTGCATTACTCTTTCACTGGTATATATATGCATTATATGAAAAAGGAAGGAGGAGTTAATAATTATGAACAATCGGTATCGATTTTCTATTTATTTTTTACCTATATTTGTTGGTCTTGCCTATTTATTTTTATATATACCCATTGCGTTGTTAATATTATTTTCATTTAATAATGATCAATTTGCGTATAGTTGGGTTGGATTTACTACTAAATGGTATGGATTATTATTTCAGTCGGTTGAAGTATGGGATGCATTAAAAAATTCGTTTTTGGTAGCGGGTCTTTCCGTAGCTTTAAGTGTTACTATGGGAACATTATTAGTATTTAATAGTAAGCAGCGTTATTTAAGTCGGTTAATGATTTTATTTTATGGTAGCCTTGCCATTCCTGAAATTGTTTTAGCAGTTGGATTATTAAGTTTTTTTGCATTCTTTTTTATTGGTCTTGGATTGCCAACATTAATTGCAAGCCACACACTTATTGGTCTTGGTTATGTAGTTCCTATTGTTAATACTCGTTATAATGAGTTGGATAAATATATTATAGAAGCATCATATGATCTTGGAGCTACCAGAACGCAATCTTTTTTTACCGTTATATTACCACTCCTTTCTCCAGCAATTGTTGCGAGTGCGTTATTGGTTTTTATCGTTTCATTTGATGATTTTTTACTTGCATTTTTTTGTTCGGGTGCGGCAACGCAAACATTACCTATCTATATTTTTTCGCTCATTCGTGCGGGAACATCACCCATGGTTAATGCGCTTTCAACATTATTATTGCTTTTAAGTAGCGGTATGATGTTGTTATTTTTTTCAGTTCAAATTAAAAAAACGGATGCATGGTGATGAGCAAAAAAACCAACGTACAATTTTTGGTTCGTATATGCATGGTTATTATTGTACTTATAGGAGTTGGTTTATTTTTATATGCACCACGGATATTGTATTTTTTACGGAAAGAAAAAAGTATAACAGTACTCACCTGGCCACAGGTAATTGATGCGAGTTATTTACGAGAATTTGAAGACAAAACCGGCATTAAAGTTTATATACGATATTTTGAGAATAACGGAGAGTTATTGACCAAATTAGAATCTACTGGGGGGCAAGGATATGATCTGATTATGCCAACTGATTATGCTGCGCAACAATTAATTAAAAAAGGCTTGATTAAAAAACTCGATAAAACAAAATTGAATTTTTGGCACACATTATATCCAGCTTTACTTGGTCATTATTATGACCCAAACAATGAATATACAATTCCATTTTTCTGGGGCATTGAAGGTATTGGTTTTGACAAAGATTATTTTGCAGGAAAAAAAATACCACTCAGTTGGTCATTATTATTTGATCCACGCATTGTACCATCACGAATTGGTATGGTTGATGAAGCGCGTATATTAATTTTGGTTGCAGCATATTATTTATTTGGTACTATTGATAACTTAACCGATCAACATATTTCTCGCATTAAACGACTTTTACTGGATCAAAAAAAACGAGTACATATATATACTGATTTACGCTCTGAATATTTATTGGCATCTAAAACATGCCCGGTTGTATTAATTTCGAGTGCTGATGTTGCACGAGTACTGCCATATTTTGATCATGTTGGTTTTATAGTACCTCATGAAGGAAGTTTTTTATCAATAGATTCATTTGCATTATCTGCGACGAGCGATAAAGATGAGTTTGTGTATCCTTTTTTAAATTACATATATCGTGCAGATGTTTTGCAATACTATGTTAACAAGTTTAATTTTTTTCCACCGACCATGAATGTGCAATCAGCATTCAAATATAAAGGTATTTCTGTACCAACAAAACGCATGATCCAAAAATTACATTTTTTCAGGAATGTATTGCCCGAACGGGTATTGAATGAAATTTGGATTGCACTAAAAGCGTAGCTAAATTCTCTATTGACTTTGTTTGGTAAACGGGATATGAGTGATTAACGAAGCCATAATTTAAATTATGGAAAAGGAAGTGTTGTTAGTAATGTTGCAACCCTTAAAAAAAGGAAGAGTATATGAAAGGGAGTTTACTTAAAAAGCGTTTGAAGCTTTTATTTTTAGTGATGTTGTTTTCCTATATGCCTATTAAATCGGTTACACTTGAGGGAAATTCAAATATTGTGGACCAAGATGTAGAAATTATTGGCGATACTGAATTGAAAAAGGGTAAAAATACTATTTATGCCCAAACGCAAGACATAGAAGTTACCTTGCAAAATAAGCCGAAAGTTCATGGTAATAATGGTGGTGAATCACAACTCGTTCTAAGGACAGAGCTTGATAGAGAAATTTTCTTCAATATTAAAGATTATGATTTACCATTTATTGGTTCAAAAAATTCAAAAAAAGATGCTCTTTTAATAGAAATAATCGGTCTAGGAACCGTTCGTTTTAGACTGGGTAATGGCAGAATGGTATCATTTAGCAAAAAAAATTCTGGTCCGACCAAAGTGTATGTACTAATGGAAGAGGATGCATATCCAAGTGGTGATATTCCAACATTATGTTTTGAGCGAAAAAGTAACGACAGTAATAAAAATGTAACCATTGAAATAGGTAAAAATTCAATATTAGGATATGTATCACCAAATCCGGTAGATGCAGGTGATCGAGGACGTATTAAATTCGATCCAACAAATCTCGGTTTTGGACGTATGATTCTTGATATTAAAAATTGTGGCGCATATATTATCAGTGGGCGTCATGTTACGCTGCAAAATACCAAAGAATGGAACAGTAGTCTTCCATGCTTTACCTGCGATGATATTGATCGCACAACGCCAGCAGGTCAGGAAGCTGTTGCAAAAATTGTCAATTCAGAAGGTAGTTATTCAGAAAATTCTACTCATCAAGCAGGTTTATTAGTTTTAAACAGAAACTGCAAACTTTTTGATTTATTAATTGATCCATTTTGTAATTTAGGTGCGCAAGATGATGTGATTGATTATAAAGGTGATTTTTCTGGCAAACAATATGGTTTGGTTTTAGGTTCAAATGGCGTACTTGATATTACTGATGAATCATATCTTGATTATGTTGGGTTAAAAAATAATACGTGTCCAACGGTAAGTGAAGTACCTGGATTTGAAGGAATTCGGCCAAGACGCATACTTAAACCCCGTAATCCATCTGCATTTTGGGTTGATGGTAATCATGATCCAGATGCACTTCCAGCATTAATTCAATTTGGTAGAGCTTCAGGATTATTTTTCCGTTCTGGCGTTGATAAAAATGGCATCGTGACTGATTTGGATGACGAAACTGCAGAAACATTTTTCACGGTAGACAAAACTGAAATTACACCGGGCATGGGTGAGTATGTTTTTATTGTTGAAGCATTTCTTGATGTACTAGGCAGTAACGATGGTGATGATCAACAAAGTAAAATAGAATTATTATCGTTGCATGTTGATCCAACTGGTGGTCAACTTTTTGTTGATGATGATAGAGTCAATTTCCCAAAACGTACATTTACGCGCACGTGTGATTATGAAGATGATGGCACCGGGCCAATGTGTTGTTATAATAAAGGTGCATTTTTAATTAATGACTGTGTTAATTTTAGTGATCTTTCACTTGCGCATACTGATGTTAACCATAACGTGTTTGAAAAAAATGATATAAAATCACAACCGACTTATGTTGGTGGTGAAAAATGGAAATTAAAAGATGAAGAACGTCCGAAGTTTTCATTTTTTGGTTCTCGTTTTAATGTACATAGTGATGTCGCCGTTACCGGTATGGATTTAACCGTACCTAATAGATTAGGGGGAGATGGCGACGAATGCCTTGATAATATTAGTAAAATGGTATTTTACCAAAATGGTAAAAAAATAGATGCGGGTACCGGAAGAAATATGGTACTTGGTACTCATATTGGTGCACTTGCATGTGATAATTGCAAAATAGTTAATCGTGATGCGCATCTTGATATAATGCAAACATTAGATTGTGATCCATATAATAGTCCAGATCATAAATTATTATTGGATACTGCAAACAATAATGAATGTATAACTGATGGTATAGAATCAAGTGAAGCTATTTCTGGTCAATTTGCAACCAATAATATTTATCTTGGACATAGCAGTAATATTTCTGTCGGTACTCATTTAATTGGTGATGAAGAATGTCCGTTTGAACATACAACAAATCCAATGTTGCTTATTGATGGAAACTTTTTTGCACTTTGTTCTCGCGGTGGGCCGCTCAGTGCACCATCAACAACACATCTCACCGGAAAAGGTGGTATTTTTGTTGACAAAAACGGTATGTTTTCGATTGGTAAAAATTATCTTGCCAGTATTGGCACCATGGTAACAAAAAGTTTAAATGGTGTGGTGAATTTACCAAAAGAGCAAGTGATTTTTGCTGATCATGTTGGTATCGCTGACTGGAAATTGGATCTTACCGATGAAGAGCAACAAGCGATTGTTGAATCGGGTGAATGTGTTTCTGATTACACATTGAACTGGTTGGCAACAAAAAAAGATTATGACAATTTCTGTCCATATATTATTGGTTCTGCAAATTTGTGTGAGTGTCCAGCAGTTGAGCAAAAAAATGTTACTTCATTGCCGACCGTTGAAGGTGTCGTAAATCAACTACAAATACAAGCATCACGAATTGGTGATCCAGCACATATAATGATTGATAGCGGCAGAGTTCGTGAATTAGTATTTTTAAAAACTGGTCATGGTGGTGATGCACCAGTTGCCGTTGTGGCATTAAAAAATCATGGGCGTGTCGGAATCGGTTCTGCACATCCAAATCCAGATTCACTGTTTGCTTCCACTACATTTGGCTTAAATGGTGTAACCATAATTGCTGATGGTGATGGTCGCGTTGATTTAAATGAAGATATGATTGTTGATAATCTTTGTGCCTTTGTTAAAGGACCAAACTTTAACGCAGAAACTGATAAGTTACTGATATGTTCCGATGTACCAAGAATATTACTCGTAAAATCAACCGGTATTTTGGATTTTGAATCGTTTGGTGAAAATGAAATAGTTGAATTTTGTGGACAAATCCGCATAATTTTAGAACCAGGTGCTAAAATTTTAATGGATGGTGGCACGGTACAATTTGCAAATGATGTGGTTGTTGAAATAGATCCATTTGTACCGGCGCAAGATTTCTTCAATGCAATTCCGCTTGGAGCAGAAAATTCAGCACTGAATCCATTAACACCAACCCCGTCGTCAGAAACACATAATCCATTTGCGCCATTAACTGGTCATGGAAATGGACTTTCAAATACGGATGATTTCCGTGTTAAAATTATTGGTACTGGTAAAATTCAACTTATTGACGATGCAAAAATGTTTATCGACAAAGATGCATTCCTTGGTGTTGAAACATTCTTGGAAGAAACTGGAGAAGGTGAATATGCCGAACCTGTGTGTGAAATTGATACGACTGATATTATCATAGAACTTAATGATAATTCACTCTTTAGTTTAGGTGGTGATCGTGTTGATGAAGGTGGTTCGTTCCAAATTGGTAACACAATTAATCGTGAGGGTCACTCAATTTCATTTACGCTTTTAATTAATGGTGTAAATGCAAAATTCAGAATGGGACCACAAGCATTCTTTGGTCAAAATGTTGGTATTGTTGACCGTCGCAGTGATGTGCCAAATGGCTGGCTTGTTGATGTGATGAATAATGTTGAAAATATTACCGTTAATTTAATGGATGGTTTATTTGAAGAATCGGATATTTTTGCTGGTGATAATACGGATGCTCATTTACTTGCATTTGGTCAAAATAATGCGCTGGGCGGATTACCATTTAGTCCTCTTTATAGTTTCTTGTATGAAGATTCAACTACTATTCCAGAACAACGTGCTTCAAATGCAACGGTGCAGGGTGGTGGAAATATAATTCGCTTAATTCGTGCTCAAGGTGCATGTAAACCGATTGTATTGATTGACGATGATACCGTAGATGTTGGTGATGGTGTACAACATCCAAATATGCGCGTTGGTATTTTGGCATCGATGCCATTATTGCCAGCTATAAATCCAAATAATGTTGATGCGAATCTTGTATTTACTGCGTTAAAAACAAATGATGCGTCAGATGGAACTACTCAATCGTTTAATAAAGCAAATGCATCAAGTGAAACACCAGAAGCAACAAATGCAAGTAAAGAACTTCGCCTTGGTTATATCGATAGAGACACAATTGGTCGACAAAATCTTTTTGACATAATTGATTCTAGCGGTGGTACAACTGAAGATCGTCGACAAAAAGCAGCTGATTTAGGCGCGGTATCAGTTGGTCTTGCAACACAAGTTGGTAGCAATGATTTAGTTGATCCAGCACCGGCGCCAGTTGCAGCGGCAACACAAATACAATAATGAGAATTATTTTAGCTATGAGAAAAAAGTGAGAATGCAAAAACGTGTTATGAGGCTCATAAATAAAGGAGAGCAATGAATAAATTAGTTGTACGTGTAGCGCTGATAATAAGCATTTTTGGCTCTGGTATAATTCATGCTACTACGAGTCAATTTAGATCACCCGTAAGTTTGGAATTAGAACGTGGCATGACCCATTATCCACTGAGTCATGTGGATAAAGCATGGTGGTATGATGCGATTCCAAATGATCGAGAAGAAAGCAGATGGAATGTGTACACGTATAAAGGTGTGTATTACCGATGTGCCAATAAATCATTTTTCAACGAATGTGATCCGTGCGATAAACAAGGAGTAACGCGTAAAAAAGTATCACTTTCAACGTTGTGGTTTGGTAAAGAAGCATTTCGCGGAGAAGAAGCATTTGCTGGCGGTAAAATCGAAAATCCAGCTGATTTTGGTGACAATCAAAATGTAGCTTTGGGTTTTTTACGCATAACACCACGTTTTGATTATAATGAATATGGTGCTTATTTTGGT
>SDBT01003656.1_pt1 | contig 26465 bp, 25 predicted proteins | sample 2277101 | NCBI WGS metagenome assembly SDBT01 (sample SAMN10404973, study PRJNA504765) | marine sediment metagenome | isolation source: marine sediment core GS10_PC15, 103 cmbsf | place: Arctic Ocean: Southern Knipovich Ridge | collected 2010 | reverse complement strand
ATGTCACAAAGTTCCGCGAATGTTGAATTAGGGTTTTCTAAAATACCAATTACTTTTAAGTTCTTTTTCTTTCCAATTCTGGCAAGAAAGTTTATTTCGTCAGTTTCCCCACCCCTTGAAAACCCTATGAGAATATCTTGATCAGTTAGTATGGCTGAATATCCATGTATGCTTTGACCCGCATCGAGAAAGTAAGATGGCACACCCGAGCACGTTAATGTGTGAGCTAGTCTTCTAGCGATTGTGCTTGAAGTTCCAGCACCTGTAATTAACACAACACCTTTACAGCGGATGATCAGCTCGTACACTTTTGTCAATAAATGGGGTTCAAGTGATTCCCTTAGATCATTAAGGGCACTTATCTGTTTATCTAACACATAATTTCCAAGTGACCCGAAATCTATTAAACCTTCCTCTAATCCCTGTTTTTTTCCCATGCTTTATATTGCTTTCTCAAACTCGGAGATAATTTTTTCTAGATACTGCTGTAATGCTTTTTTATCCAATTTACTGCAATTTATTGAAAATGTTACATTCGCGCAAACTGCTTGAGGTCTTGCACTGATATTTGCTTCTATTAAATTGGTGTTTTTATTATTATGTGCAATCACTAGCCAAGCAATATCGCGGATTTTGAAAATTTCAAATCCAGAATTTGGAAAGGCTATTTTTGCTGCCTCTAAACAATCATCAGGCGATTTGCCGTCATAAGTTTTTATTAATCGTATTTTTGCCATAAATAAATGATAGTGGTTGTTTTATAATCAGCTTGATTTATAGTAATGCTCGATCTGCGTCGGTAGCGTAATTGATAGATTCTCCTTTTGCCTTTTTATCGACGAACGCATTCGCTACTTTTCGTACAGCTGCAGCGACATCATCCAAATCCTGTTTTTCAAGCAATGGGTGGACGCTTGCAAGCCAGAAAACTTCGTCGCATACTTTTTCACATTCTGGGCAAAGTCCTGGTTTATATTCAACTTTACCTTCATACCACGGGCATTCAAATGGGCATTTCGTACCGCCATATCCATTCTTTTCAGTGAAAAGAGGTTCTAGATACTGCGGGACCATCCATCTGGTCGTACTGAGATACCGCCTGTCATAAACACCCTCAGCGTTTAGTGCAAGGGCAAAATTGAGCATATCGGTACCTAACACATCGGGTTGAAGTCTGATTGTATAGTAAAAATAAACCCGCTCTCCCCAAGGCGGTTCTTTTGGTGTAATGATACCTGGGACACCTTCTAATTTAGAAGTTAGGTAGTGACCATTTTCGGTACGTTTGGCGATAAAATCGTCAGCTTTCTGCATCTGAACAATGCCGATTGCGGCCTGCATATTGGTGATGCGATAATTTGTGCAGGGGAGCCCCCAATGGTATTTACTGGCTGAACCCATTGATTTTTTTCTGGCAAAGTCCATATAGCCCCACATTTTGTCATAAAGATCATCATCATCAGTGATCACAAAACCACCCTCACCTGTGTTGGTGATTTTCCCGGTAATGGTGCTGAAAGATCCTACGTTGCCAATAGTTCCGCACTTTTTTCCTTTATATGTGGCACCCAGTGATTGAGCTGCATCTTCAAGGACCATGAGATTGTGCTTTTTAGCCAGCTCCATAATTGGATCCATATCAACAGGGTTTCCAGCGATGGTCACCGGAATAATAGCTTTTGTTCGATCGGTAATTTTCCTTTTAACATCGGCAGGGTCCATTGTAAAGTAATCCGGATCGATATCAGCAAAAATCGGAATCGCATTTTGTTCCAGCACGCAGGTATCTGATGCAATGAAAGTGTAAGGCGAAACGATTACTTCATCTCCTGGGCCAATACCAAAAGCTGCAAGCGCTATATGAAGAGTTGTTGTACCGCTGGTTACAGCGATAGCATGTTTGACGCCAAACCAATCTGCGATGACTCTTTCATATTCAAGAGTTGTTTCCGCGCGGCGGAGTTTTTTTGTTTTGGCAACCTCGATAAGCGCGTTTAATTCTTCCTCGCCAAAAACATCCTCCTCGGTAATTGGACCTTTTGTTCTTACTGGAATTCCGCCATCAATTGCTAACTTTTCCATGATAATTTTTCCTCTCCTGATTGAAGATGTTTTACTATTATATTTTATATGTCTGATGTCAGACATAATTTAGTATACTGTTTTTTAGAAACAATGTCAATTAGTCGATGTATTAAATATTAAAATGTCACACTCCATGAGAAAATATGGAGATGAGATAAATGACAAAGATAACAATAGTATGCGATTTATTAGATCAAGGGATACCCAAGAGCCGTATGAAAAAAATATATTGATGTTTCTTCTTGGGTGATTATTCATTTGTCGCAAGTAATTTATTGGGAAAATATCCACTGTTTGTTACTCAGAAGTGACATTTTTCTATGTCCCTTTTGGCTTAATAAAATATATTCCATTTATAAATAGTAATTCATGTTCAAATTCTTCATTAGATTGATTGTCTAATAATAAGTGAAAAATGTGAATTCCTAATGAATACTTAATGTTTTTCACTTGACAATGGATATTTGTTTAGCTAAAATAACTATATGCTATGTAGGACAACATACATAATACATGTTAATGAATAGACAAAAAACTAATTTATTATTTCCATACGAGCAATTAGATTCTCAATCACTTACTGATCAGTTGGTTACCCGTATTCGGAAATTAATATTTAATGGCGAATTAGAACCCGGTGACCGATTACCAAATGAACCGGATTTGGCTGTCCGAATGAGCGTCAGCAGGAGTACTCTAAGGACCGCGCTTCAGATTCTAGAACGAGAAGGGTTTCTCATCCGAAGGCGGGGTATAGGGACGTTTGTTGAAAAAGAACCTTTAAAAATAAATAACCTTAACTTAAACTGGGGAGTAACTCAAGTTATTGAATCGACAGGAGCTGTTCCTGGGACAATTGAATTATTAGTAGTCGAGAGACCGGCAATTAAACGTATCGCACAAAAGTTGAGAATTAATGAAGGAGATCCTTTAACATCGATCGAACGAGTTCGTACCGCGGATGGCCGCAGGGTTGTTTTTTCAGTAGACCACATCCCTGCAAAGTTTCTAAAAACCCCAAATGGGCAGGATATTTCTCTCACCGAAATTGAAGTTTATCTAAAAGAAAATCAATCAATGTATTCATTCTTTTCAGAAAAATTAGCATTGCATATTCATCACGCTGTCGCTTGGATCAGCCCGCTTTCGGCGGATAAATTGGTAACAGATAAATTGCAGATCCAACCAGGCAGCGGAATTCTTTATATTGAACAGGTGGATTATTCCCATGATGGGGATCCTTATATTCTGGCAGATGAGTATCATGTAGCCAACGCGTTTACATTTTCTGTTTATAGAAGTAAATAATATTAAGAGAATTAATAAAAAAAATTAATATAGGAGAAAAAATGCCACAAAATAATAAAGCAATATTTTTAATCGCTTGTGGATGTGCAATTGCCACATCAACAATGGTTTCGGAAATTCTGAAGGAAGAAATCGTACGGCAGAAAAAGTATAAAGTAAAATTTAACCATTGTAAAACCTCGGAAATAGAGGCAAAAGTAGATATATTGAAGCCTGATATTGTGATAACAACCGCGCCAGTTGACAAAGATAGGATCAAAAAATGGGAAGATCAAGGGATTCACTACTTTAAAGGAACTGCCTTCCTCACTGGTATCGGACAAGAACCGATCATGGAAGAGGTCTACAAACTCCTGGATGGATGGGGAGTTAAATAATAATCGCATATTATTATTTTTTTAGAACGTGTCGAAAGAAAAACTATCGGGTTATATCTCTATAGATTATAGCTTGACAAAACCGTTTATAGAAACTAAATTGCTGAGTTCAGCAGAAAGGAGAATAATATATAGCAGAAAAAAATAATAAAAAACATATTCTTATCAATTTTTATTAAACAAAAATAACAGGAGTTTATAATGAATTTAGATTTTTTAGTTAGTTTCCTAAACAACTTCCTGGAGCTTGGAATTCCGATCATTGCTCCATTGTTGCTGTTCTTGCTCGCGCTTGCATTTCGTGTACCTCTTGGGCGCGCAGTGAGAGCTGCAATTACCTATGGGGTTGGCTTCATAGGTATTTTTCTTGTATTGGATCTGTTGTTAGGTGCTCTGGCTGGCGTAGCGGAGTTGTTGGCTTCGAGCACTGGTGTTGCTTTTGAAATCGTTGATGTTGGCTGGCCGGTTCTGGCAGCGATCGCCTTTGGCGTACCCACATTCGCGACCATTTTCATTGGCACAATAGTTATCAACATTGTCATGTTCTTGCTCAAGTGGACAAAGACTATTGACATTGATTTCCACAATTACTACCATTGGGTTGTTCCCGCGACGGTTGTCTATTTCGCAACAGATAACATCTGGGCTGGCACTATCGTTGGACTTGTCAACGTTGTCATAACTTTGAAGCTTGCTGACTGGACGGAGAAAGATGTTGCTGAGTGGTGGGAACTGGAGGGTATTTCCATTCCACACATGTCCACCATCGGCTGGTATCCATTCGCCAATCTTCTTGACTATATCCTGGATAAGATCCCTGGCGTCAACAAGATACGAATTGACACCAAAGGGCTGCAAGAAAAGATCGGTGTACTGGGTGAGCCAATGTTGATCGGTGTCATCCTCGGTCTTGCAATGGGTGCGGTCGCTAAGATGACCCTAAAAGACACATTGTTGATGGCTATGAATCTGGGCGCGTCCATGGTGTTGATGCCCCGCATGATCTCGCTGCTGATGGAAGGGCTTGTACCTGTCTTCCAGGCAGCCAGGAAATTCATGCTGGAAAAATTCCCGGGATACGACTTCCGCATTGGGCTTGATGCCGCAGTGCTGGTTGGTAAACCCGAGGTTCTCATCATGGGTATGCTAATGGTTCCAGTAATGGTGGCGCTGGCGTTGATCCTGCCCGGCAACAAGGTTCTTCCATTCGCTGACCTGGCAATCCTTGCCTTCTTTACGACCTGGGCAGTGGGTGTCAACCGCGGCAACCTATTCCGCGGGTTTATCATCGCGATATTTATTTGCGCAACACTGCTATACGGCTCAGGGTTTGTTGCTCCCACGCTTACTGATATGGGTACGATGACCGGTTTTGAAACCGATGTTTCGGATCTATTCACGAGTCTCGAGGGCGGCGCGATCACTGGCTCCAACATGATCAATGTTCCCATCTTCTTGTTATTGGATATGAATGGATGGGCTCTAGCGGGTGTATCTGTAGTCTTGGGTGCTATCGCACTATTTGTTTTCAAGAAGATTGCGGATTTGCCAAAAGAACATAATGATTTGACAAAAGAAGAGAAGAAAGAATTATATCCAACCGGCTAAGAAAAGCAATTCGATCTAAGAAACGGTTTGTCAGATAAAGAAAATACGGGGCAGTTAGTTGAAAAAATTAACTGCCCCTGTTATTATAGGAATTATCCTGAATACAAAATCAAAATTGGAGAGAATGAATGAGTGAAAATATGCTTGCCGCAATGTATTACGGGCCAAAGGAGATTAAGATTGAGGAAGTCCAAATCCCCGTAATTGACGATGATGGTATTCTCATCAAGATTGGCGCTGCTACGACTTGCGGAACTGATGTAAAAATGTATGTAAGGGGTTATCCAGAGCTTCCCGCTCTACCCATGCCCTATGGGCATGAATGCGCTGGAGTTGTGGCAAAAGTTGGTCGAAATGTCACAGATTTCAAAGAGGGCGATCGAGTTGTTTCCGGGATTGCGGCGCCATGCGGAAAATGTTATTACTGCAAAAGAGATCAACCAGTCTTTTGTACGGACCGAACATATTTAATTCCTGGCGGGGCGATGGCGGGAGGTGCATACGCGGAATATATTGCAGTTCCTGGAGTTGTGGCGAAAAACAATGTTCATAGAATTCCTGAGAACCTCTCATTTGCAGAAGCCGCTATGATCGAACCGCTTGCTTGTGTATTATATGGTATTGAAGATTTACCAGAAATCAGGATTGGCGATAGTGTGGCAATTGTAGGAGATGGTGCGATTGCCTTATACTTCCTGAGATTGGCAAAACTCAGAGGGGCGTTTGTTGTCTTGTCAGGAAGCCATAAGGACCGGATGGATAAAGCCAGATCTTTTGGTGCAGATGTAGTTATTGATAGACATGAGGTCGATGACCAAATCCAAGCAGTTAAAGACGCCCTAGGAGGTTTTCTGCCCGATATTGTTATTGAATCAACAGGGCAACCTCATGTATGGGAATTATGTGTGAATATGGCTAGGAGAGCGGGAACAGTAATGCTTTTCGGAGGATGCAAAGGAGGAACAACCGTTACGTTTGATACACGAAAAATTCACTATGATAGTCTAACAATCAAAAGTCCCTCCGTATATATTCAAACTCCGGATTTGTTAAAACGCTGCTTATATCTATTATCATCTGGCGAGATATCCGGAAGGGAATTCATTTCCGGGACATATCCATTAAAGGATACAGAAATTGCAATCCAAAAACATATGAATCGTGAAGGGTTAAAGTTTGAAGTAATACCCCCCTCATTTTGGAAGGATTAATAAGAGATTAAAAAAACAATATTTTACCAGAAAAAGAGAGGAATTATGTATTTCGCTACTTTTCAATATATGATGGGAACAGTTGTCAGATTCTTGAGCCAACTTTATGAAGAATACAGCACATATTTAAATTTTATTGTACTTCTTTACGGGATGAGTTTGTTATGGGTCCATAATAACCTTAGAACAGCTATTCGTGGTTTGGAAAAGGGAATGGTGCAATTTGCTGAAGAAGAAGGTCAAACATTTAACGTAAAAAATATTTACAAGAAATTATCGAAAAGATGGACCGACCAGAATAAAGGGAAATATCTATTTATTCCTACAAAAAAAGATGTCTGGTTTGAAAAAATAAACAGTGAGGACTTACTTAAAATCCTGAATATAAACTCAGATTATGTAAAAATGGCTCTCCATAAAAAATTAGGCAAACCGGAAAGGTCGAAATTTTCCAAGTATAAATATATTGCCTGGGACAAATATCGGCATGGCTTGGTAAGGGGATTGCGTAAACGTTTCATTGATCCAAAAGAGGTGCGAGAAAGGTTAGAGAAGCGAAAAGAAAATAAATAGGTCAACGCTCAATGGAAGAAAAACTAACACTCAATAAAGACCTCGTCTATTTTTTCAAAGCTTCTGTAGAACGAGATGATGCCATTAAAAAACTTGCCTCATTACTTGAGGAACAAGGGTTTGTTAAAAAATCTTTTACGAAGGCAGTAATTGAAAGAGAAAAAGTTTTCCCAACCGGCCTTCCTACAAAGCCAATTGGAATAGCAATCCCTCACACGGATGCTGAACATGTAAATAAGGGTGCTATGGCGGTGGGAATCTTGCGTTCCCCAGTTGAATTTATCGAAATGGGAAGTTTAGACTTAACAGTCAAAGTATCGATTATTTCAATGCTCGCAATTTCAAATCCGGATATATTAATTGCAGTTCTAATGAAGCTTGCCGGCTCATTTCAGGATGAGGGCTTCCTTATGAGTTTGAAATCAGCGCAAGATGCAGATGAAGTTTTGGATCATTACAAACGAGTAATTCCTGATGTAGTTACTTTTGAATGATTGGTAAATTACATTTTTCTAGTGATAAATGATGCAAATTAGTAATAATAACTTTCCAATTATCAAGGATGGGCACCTAGATCAGATTGGTATTGTTGTATCTGATATTGAAAAAGTGGCATCCTCTTTTCAAAATCTATTGGGAATTGGTCCTTTTGAAGTATTTGACTTGCCAGGTGAAGTACCGGATAGTACTGCAGAATATTATGGGAATCCGGGCAGCTGGAAACTGAAATTGGCTTTTGCACAATCTGGGCCGCTAATGTTAGAGTTGATACAACCGGTCAGTGGGAAATCTATTTTTATGGATTTTTTAAATGAGCATGGCCCAGGGCTTCATCATCTTCGTTATATTGTGCCTGACATTGAACAATGTATAAAGAATGTTAAGAAAAATGGGTTTCAAATAATATCTAAAGGCAAAGGAGTTCATAAGAATTCTATATGGGCTTATATTGATACACGTGAGATATTGGATGGAGTATTGATTGAAATTAGATTAAGACTTGAAAATTGATGTCACTTCCCATTCTCTTTTTAATGGTATCCAATATTATTTTGAAAGGATGGAGAAATGGTTAATATTAAAATTTCATCGCAAAAGAAACGGGATGATAAGGGTGAGCTCTCTGGAAAGGTAGCACTTATTACTGGGGGTTCGACTGGAATTGGATTTGCTGCTGCTGAGCTTTTCATGCACGAAGGAGCAAAAGTTGCGATCATCGGCAGAAGAAAGGATCACTTATCTGATGCGTTTGATCAATTAAAAGGAACTGGCAGCCACAACTTATTACCCATCCAATGCGATGTAAGAAATGAAGAAGACATCAAGAAAGCTTTTGATGTCTTGATTGAGCATTTCGGAGAATTGGATATTGTGGTTAACAATGCGGGGATAACTTATTCAGCGGCAATTGAAGATACAACCCTTGAAATTTGGGAAAGTCTAAATGCTGTCAACAATACAGGATATTTTTTGGTGGCTAGGGAGGCATATAAGATTTTTAAGAATCAAGAGACTGGTGGTATCTTTGTATTTGTTGCCAGTGATAACTCACTTAAACCGAGCACACACAGTGTTGCCTATAATGTTTCAAAAGCTGCGGAACTGCATTTGTCCCGGACTATCGCAGCCGAAGGTGGAAAATATAAAATTCGCTCCAACAGCGTTCTTCCCGGTGCGGTTTTTGGGATAAGCAATCTTTGGACAAAGGAATACCGTGCTGCGAGAGCAAAAGTTCATGGGTTTGATCCAGATTTACTAGAAGAAGAATATAAAAAAGCAAATGCTCTCGGGGTAATCATTTATCCTGAAGAAGTTGCTGAAGTTATTTTATTTTTATCAAGCGACAAATCGGCAAAGATGACTGGAAATATGCTGGTTATTGATGGCGGCGCAGTTGGTTCTTATGTCCGTTAAAATTGCTGGCGATTATCCATAACTGCAGAAAAAGAATAAATGGCCATTTATCATAGTGGTTCCGCGGCGAGGGATATCGCAGTTGCATTAGTACGTTCTTGAATTTCTAGTTTCACATAGAGAAATTAAGGTTTTTGAAAATTCTAATATAACTGGATGGTTACCATAAGAGAAAGATATATCTATTAATAATATGGTGTTAGTAAAATAATCAGGAGAATTATGCAAATGTATGGAAAAAAGAAAATTATCTTGATCGGTTCCGATCATAATGGATTTAACTTAAAGAACTCTCTTAAGAAATACTTAATTGGTAAAGAATATCATATTCAAGACGTTGGTGTTTTGGACGAAAAACCAGTCTTATATCCCGAAATTGCAGTGCAGTTATGTGAGGAGTTATTAGAGAAAGACCTGGATCGAGGAATATTAATTTGTGGAACAGGAGCCGGTATGGCGATTGTGGCAAACAAGGTTCCTGGAGTTCGGGCTGTATGCATACATGATGCGTATACAGCAGAGAGAGCAAAAGCAAGCAATGATGCTCAGGTAGCTACATTAGGGGCGCAAGTAGTATCTTTAGAGCTTGCAAAAAAATTGATTGATATTTGGCTGGAAAATGAATTCCAAGGTGGAAGGTCTTTGCCAAAGGTGGAGTTGATTAAGAGATTAGACGAAAATAAAAAAATTAATTAATGGATTTCCTGAGTAAAACCTGGGTGAATATTTAGAAAAAATAGCAACCTGGCAAGTGGGTAGCCTACTGTGTGTTTTTTGTGTTGAAACGGTAACATCATTGATGCACTAAAGGGCAATTTCTTGAATGGTCGTTTCCCTGAGGATGTCTTTGAGATCGTTGTGATCGAAATCCCCTGGTTCCATTTTCAGGGTGCTGGCGCTTGCCAGTGCGCTGCTAAAGCGGAGGCTTTCTGCGAAAGATTTTCCTTGGGAGAAGGAAGCGATCAACCCGGCGGTCATCGCATCCCCAGCTCCGGTTAGACCGCGAATCTTTACCTGCGGGATGCGTACCTGCCACATGTTCTCTCCATCATAACCCAGTGTACCTTCAGCTCCCATTGAAACAACTACTTTCCCAACCCCTTTTTCTTGAATGGTTTTTATCGCGCTGATTGTTTCGGGAGTGCTGGTTATTTCTCGTGTATGTATTTCCCCTAGTTCAGATTGATTAATACGCATGACATCTGGTGCCGCGCGGATGCCTTGTATGAGCGATTTACCGGATGCATCCAAACAAGTGCTAACGCCGATTGGTTTACAGAACTCGATTAGTGATGCGTAGAAGTTGTCGGGGATGCCAACCGGGATGCTGCCGCACAAAGCCAGCCATTGGTGTGTGTTCAGCAGCTTTTTTATTCGGATTTCCAATTTTTTCAGATCCTTTTTTAATACTCGAGTGCCCGCTTGGTTGAATTCTGTATCAAGATTGGCGTCGGTATCCATAATCTTATACGCGGTGCGGGTTGCGCCGTTGATAGGTAAAAACGTGCTGTGGATATCGACAACTGATAATTTTTCATCAAGTCCAGCAAGGTCCTGAGCGCCTATTAATCCTACCGCGGTTGCTGGAATGCCTAATTTACCCAGGGTGAAAGCGGTGTTGATACCCTTTCCACCATAGAAGGTCCGTTTACCAGTGAGAATATTTTTACTGTATAGCGATATAGTATCAACCGTTAAGATATGGTCAATGCATGAGTTGAGCGTAAGGGTAATGATATTTTTACTAACGTTCATAGCTAATATATTCTATGGTTTAATTAATCTTAACACCTTATTTCAGACAAGACTTATAGATGGATCAGCGGATAGCTTTGATTTGTATATAAGTCAGGCAATATGGGCTTGTTTTTGTCGTCACTTCAGTCAGTTTCTTATCTTTCTTTTCTAGTTTGTTCAGTAGGTGGATGAGTGAAAAGAAGACCAGGGCTACAATTAGAAAGTTGATGACAGTATTGAGAAAAATGCCAAAAACATCCAAGGTTACTGAACCAGCTTCTTGAGCTAGAGCCAGAGCGGTATATTTTTCGCCGCCCAGGGTGATGGATAGGTTTCTGAAATCAACCTTTCCCAGCAGCAACCCGATCGGGTGTAGGAGAATATCATTAACCAGCGAAGTTATGACCTTCCTGAACGCGGTGCCGATGATCAAGCCGATAGCGAGGTCAATCATATTCCCGAGCATGACAAATTCTTTGAATTCCTTAAATATATATTTACTCCTGATATTATTTATTTTCAGCGATATATATATCCGCTTCTATCATTTTATCTTTTTGATAAAAGTGATGTGTGAAATAAATATTACCTGTGCTATCAATGGATGGTTCACCTGCAAACTGAGAAAGGATCAATTTAGGCGTTCCCCATTCTCCGTCCACCCATTGAGAACGGAAAATTGCTGGCGTGCCGTTGTAGGTCCGTGTGAACCATAGCTCTTGCTTATCAGGCGAAAGTGCGGGCCGAGAATCATCTTCCAGGGAATTGAGGTTGTCTAATTTGACAGGCAGCCCCCATCCTATCCCCTCTCGAGGGACTTCCCAAAGATCGTATCCACTGCTGTCGGCCTCATCCGGCCTGTGGTACAACAGCGTAACCCCGTCTGGGCTGAGGTGCATCTCCCCGATCTGCAGGTCCTGGTTTAGGTAGGTGCCTGCATTGATAATATCTATCCAATGTGTGCCGTCCCATGCGGCTGTCCATATGTCAATGTCGCGAAAATTTCCCGCCCTGATTGAGCAGAACCAAAGCACATCATCCTGAAAGAATGGACAGCCGTCCAAAGCCAGATTATTTCCCTGAGTGAGCAGCACCCGTTTGGGTTCCTGCCACACACCGTCCGCTTTTTCCGATCGATAGATACCAGTTACCTGATCGTTGATCTGCTGCTCGGGGGGGAATTTTGCGGAAGGTGTGTAGAAAAAGAACAGGGTGCGTCCGTCCGGGGTGATGAATGGGCTGTCTTCCAGCCCAGCAGAATTGACTGCTGCGCTGATAGGGCGCGGGGTTTTCCATTCATCAGAATGCAAGATTGGGGGATGGTTGTCCTGTTCCGGGAGGACCTTTTCAACATCAATCAGGTCATATCGCGCGGGAATTTCTGCGCGGATGTCGGTTGAGAGTTGAGCGGGTTGGCATGCAGGATACAGGAACAGTCCAGATATTATTGTAAAAATCCATACGTTTTTTCTCACAATTATGCCAATTGATTACGGAAGGGAAATCTCTTCTGGTTTTTCCAGGCGTTCCGCAGTCCCGCCGCAGGACCAGTTCCAGTCGTTGATCATAAGATTTACAACCGGAGTATCCGGTAGAACGTTCAGCACAGCCATCGGCAGACCGCAGGATGGCTCCACACCAGTGAATGTCCCGCTCACATATGGCACATCTCCAACACCATAGGAATATGCCATGATGTAATACTGCCCGGGATAAACATCCAAAGTGAAATCAGGATGCGTATTCTTAGTAGACACGGTAAAGAACATATCGCTATCTAGATCGAAAAGAACCACGGATGCCGGGGAGCCCGGGGGGTGGTCGTCATACAAGTACGGTGGGGCACTGCCCATATCTACAATCCCTGTTACTTTCACCATTTCAATATTTGTTATATTCAGCTGGTGGGGGGGAATTGCATCTGTCGCAGCAGATCCCAGCCGAGCGATGTGCGGCATGATCCAAACTGCGTAATCATCGTCAGCATCACCGTTATCCCTGACCGTCAGCAGGAACTGTACTGTCTGCCCTGCCAGAGCATCCAGGCTGGCATCTGCATAAATATAGCTTCCTTCAGGGTCATACTGTTTGTCCCATTTGGCGTCCGGAATCTGCAAGACAGTGTTGCCAGATGCGTAATACTCCAGCGAAAAGCTGACATCACAATTGGGATAGTTGTTAGCGCAGGTAAGAACCGCCTGAAAGCGGTCTCCGGGCTGCACGGTGAATGGCGGATATTTACCGAAAATGGCATAAAAAACGCTGCTCTTCTGGGCAGGGATGGTCAGCAATCCGGGCTGGTTGAGGTGGATATTCCCTTCGATCACAATCGAGTCAAAGCGGTCAGCGTATCCACCACTGATCTCCTCCAGGTTTCCAGGGCAAGGGAGGTATTCACCGTTGTTGGACCAAGATGCGCTGCAGGGTCGATCGGCGAAATCAAGCGCGACTGTCCCGACTATGGGTGTGGGCAGCTCGAGTAGATTTTCCGTGGTTTCTGCGGGTTTGGGCATGGATGTATTTGCGGGTGATGCTGAAGGCAGAACTGTTTCCACTGGTTCGATAGTGGGTTCCGCGGTTGAGCAGGAAGACGCAGCTAATAATAGTGCTAAAAATATCAGGAATTTGGTTTTCATGGTAATTTATTCCTCGCTATTCTCATTCCGATTAATATGAATATATCATTTCTGATGGCGAATTAATTCGTTCTTGATCAACGTTATGAAGATGTCCACGATCTGGGGGGAAAAGTGTTTGCCGCTCTGGTTCTGGATATGATCGCGGGATTGTCCCAAGATAACTGTTTCTTCCTGCGGTTGGCGGCGTAGGGTTGCTTCTGAACGGTTTTCGCTTGGTTGATATCGTACACGAACGCCCACACGCTTTCCGCTTCACTTACACTTCCTTTCCGCTTTTCACACCGATGGGTTCAAATCCCTGTGTGCGGAGGATATTTTCTAATGTCCTGCGTAAATTCTTATTGTTATTTACGATTAAGATACGCAACGGTTGTTTAATAAACCCTCCTCCAGTTATTATTAGCTTTCTTCTCTCTATCAATACACTCCGGTTTCCATCAAATAATGATGGCTAATTATATAACCCTTATTTTTTCCACGAGATTCTTGGCACGCATAAGGTAAAATTATGACAAGGGATTCAAAGATCTTCTCTGGCGGAAGGCTGATGCCGATATCCTTGACGGAAACACACACCTGCCGGTGTTTTTATCCCGCAGATCAAGCAATATATGGAAAACTGAAAGAGCACCATTATAGACATTTTAAAATAAGCAAATGAATTGAGTGTGGAATATAAAAAAATTAATATAAAAGACATTTGTATTTATTTTTTAAAATCAGTATAATAAATCAATAAACAGCCTGAAAAAATTACTACTTTTCAGGATAGATAGGGTTCGGAGGGTTAAGATAAATGCGGCGGGTTATTTTATTTAATCATATCAACACACATAAAGATAATTTACGGGATTGTGGAGCATGGGTCAAAAGATAATCCTGATTGGTCAGGATCGGATTGGGAAAACCCGGATCTCCGCACTGCTAGAGCGGTGTGAATTATCTGATTTTGAATATATCCATTTCCCCTCTATTCACAAAGCGAGGAATGCTTTTTTGGAAGGTGAACCATGCCTTATCCTGATGCATATGAACAGAAGGAAAAAGACGGAACTATTTCTAGATTATTTGCAGGAAAATTACGTTCATGTGCCAATTATCCTGATCATGACGGCTGACCGTCGCACTTCTCAGGCCCTGATGGAAAAAGGTGTCCACCACATCATTCATTCAGACCATGTGGACGAGATATCACTTACGCAGATTATCCTTGCTGCGATCAAACAGAAACGCGTTGAAAATGAGCTTCGCTCCCGGGATGCGATCTTGCAGGCAGTCAACTACGCGGCGGAGATGTTTCTTTCACAGTTGGATTGGGAGTCCCGTATCATTGAAGTGCTGGCGCGTTTGGGCAGCGTAACACAGTCGGATAGAGTTTATATCTGTAAAAATGAAATGCGGCAGGAGATCGGCCTGGTTTCCATATTACATGCAGAATGGACCGCGACAAGTGTTCAACCGATGAAGGATTTTATGGAAGCCAGTGGAAGTGAGTATCAGGCATCAGGCTTCCGCCGCTGGTTGGAAGTGTTCAAAAAAGGAGAGATCATCTGCGGCAGCGTGCTGGACCTGCCGTCGGAAGAACAAGCCCATTTATTGAAGATGGATGTTAAATCCCTGGCATTAGTCCCGATATTTACAGACCAGCTGTGGTGGGGATTCATCGGTTATGATCAGTGCAGCTGTGATAAGAAATGGTCATCTATTGAAGTGGATGCTCTGAGAACATCTGCGAAGATCATGGGAGCAGCTATTGCACGCCAGGATGCGGAAATCAGGTTAACACATCTGGCAACGCATGATTACCTGACCAATTTACCCAACCGCATGCTCCTGGAGGACCGCTTCGTGTTAGCTGTTGCCCGAGCTGAGCGGAGTGGAAAAAAATTTGGCATCGTTGCTATTGATCTGGATAAGTTCAAGCTTGTCAATGATGTCCATGGACATCCATTCGGAGATAAGGTGCTTGTCGAAGTTGCCTGGCGTTTATCTGAAGCTGTTCGCGGCAGTGATACCTGCGCCCGTGTAGGAGGGGATGAATTTACGGTGATCGCGGAAGGGATAAACAACAAGAAGGACCTCCTGCGTGTGATGGAAAAGCTTATCCGTTCCTTTGAACCGGAGATCTCGATCGATGGAAAGCAAGTTTATGTGAGTGCCAGCATGGGCGCGAGCATCTATCCCAATCACGGTAGAAAAATGGAGCAGTTGATGAAAGCGGCCGATATTGCTTTATACCAGGTAAAAGATGCTTATTCAGGCCGTAAAATATTTGTCGATGAGCAGTATACATTGTTGAAGGAATAACAATTCTTTTTATCGAAAATCATGAGGCAGAAGCTGCTGACAAGGGTGGATATACTCAACGATGTGGTTGATATTCCTTACTGCCACCATGAGAACTGGGATGGAAGTGGATGCCCCCGGGGGATTAAGGGGAAAGAAGATCCCGGCGCGCAGGCATTTTCACTTTCGTGGAATTCAACGATGCACTAATTTCAGATCTCCTAAACAGAAAAGTATGGTTAAAAGAAAAAACCATGGTTTATATCCAGGAGCAAGCGAGTAAAAAATTTGATTGATGGGTTGTTAGCGCGCTCATATCAATTGAAGAATAAATATATTAGGAGAAAAAATGGAGTGTAAGCAATCATCTAATCTGCAAAACTGCAACTGTACTTACGAACCATGCGCGAGGAAGGGGATCTGCTGCGACTGTATCAGCTACCACCTGCGTATGCGAGAACTGCCGGCCTGTTGTTTTCCAGATAACGCGGAGAGTACTTTTAACCGCTCATTTGAATATTTCACACAATTGGTGGCATCAGGAAAAGTCTAACGGATCGCATTAAATAAATTCGAAAGGGCAGCAGGAATCGCTGCCCTTTTTTATATTCGGTGGATCACGCGATTACCCAGGCGCTGAATATCTGGTAGTTGGGGTTATCAATATACAGTTCGAACATAAAAGTGCAGGCGCTCACTACGCTGCTGGCCAGATTCTTAGAAAAAGTAACCGTTTTCGTCCCGTGCTGTTAATTTTTATTAAATAATAGTTTAATAGTTTATACTTGTTGCGGTGAAAATTATGTTTGAAATAAAAGATAAAAAGAAAATCGCGCCGGATATTTATCAATTAGAAGTCTATGCACCGTTGGTTGCGAAGAAATTCCTCGCTGGCCAATTCATTGTACTGCGCTCGTTGGAGACTAGCGAACGTATTCCTCTGACCATTATGCGGACAGATATTGAAAATGGAACGATCACACTGGTAATCAAAGCGATCGGGCTATCCACTAAACAATTGTGCGGCTTAAATGAAGGAGACTCTATCGCTGACCTGCTTGGACCGTTAGGGCATCCGTCACAAATTGACTTCTTTGGCACAGTCGCGATCATTGGCGGTGGAGTGGGCACGGCGGTATCCTTTGCAGTAGCGGAATCCTTGAAAAATGCGGGTAATCGGATTGTTTCTATCATTGGCGCCCGCAATAAGGATTTCATGATCTTGGAGGATGATTTCCGGGAGATCTCTGATGAATTGTATGTCATGACGGATGATGGCTCCTACGGAAAAAAGGGATTTGTTACTAAGCAGCTGATAGACCTGTATGCGCAAGGGATGACCTTTGACCGCGTGATCACGGCTGGTCCAATACCGATGATGCGCATCGTCGCGGATATCACGCGCGAACATAAAACCCAGACGATTGTCAGCCTGAACCCGATCATGGTAGATGGGATCGGAATGTGCGGCGGATGCCGTACGATAGTTGGCGGAAAAATCGTCTTTGTGTGTGTGAATGGTCCGGAATTTGATGCCCATCAGGTGGATTTCGAAAGCCTCATTCGGCGCAACAACGCCTATCGGAATATTGAAAAAGAAAAAGAACATGCCTGCCGTCTGAACGCGCACATCGCGGAAAGTGTGAAAAATGAATGAACTTTCTCTCAAAGAACGTATGAAGATTGACCGCCATCTGATGCCAGTTCAACTGCCAGAGGAGCGGATTGAAAATTTTAATGAAGTAAATATAGGGTATTCCCTCCAGGTCGCGCAAAAAGAAGCGCAGCGCTGCCTTCAATGCAAAGACGCGCCTTGTACAAAAGGCTGCCCGGTGAATGTGCATATTCCAGAATTTCTTTCCTGTATTATTGAAGGCGATTTGCTTGCTGCGGCGGATGTGATCTTGGATGATAATTTCCTACCAGCTATCTGCGGGCGAGTATGCCCTCAGGAAACGCTGTGTGAATTACTCTGTGTACTGGCAAAAAAAGGAAAGCCGGTCGCGATTGGGAATCTGGAGCGGTTCACCGCGGATTCCACCACTGATCTGCGCTCAGAATGTGAAATGGAAAGTGTCGCAGATCCAACCGGGAAAAAAGTAGCATTGGTCGGTTCTGGACCGTCTTCGCTGGCGTGTGCTGGTGACCTGGCGCGGTCTGGCCATTCGGTCACAGTGTTTGAGGCGCTGCATGCCTTCGGCGGCGTGCTAGTATTTGGTATTCCTGAGTTCCGATTGCCAAAATCAATCGTAAACTATGAAATTGATGTCCTGCGCCGGTTGGGTGTGCGGTTTGAAAAGAATATTGTTATTGGGAAAACTCTGACATTGAATGAATTGATGACGGAAGAAGGTTATAACGCGGTCTTCATTGGCGCTGGGGCTGGGCTGCCCCGTTTCTTTGGGATTCCGGGTGAGGAATTGGTGGGGATCTATTCTGCCAATGAGCTTCTAACGCGGATAAACCTGATGAAAGCGTATAAAAAAGAATCTGAAACGCCAGTATTAAGTTACCAGGATAAAGTTGTGGTGGTTTTTGGAGCAGGAAACACAGCCCTGGATTCAGCACGTACAGCGGTTCGGATGGGCGCGAAGGAAGTGTTTATTATTTACCGACGTTCTGAGACAGAGATGCCTGCACGTAGAGAGGAAGTGCTTCATGCCAGGGAGGAAGGTGTGGAGTTCATCTTCCTGGCTTCACCGCTTGAATTCATGGGAAACGAGGACGGATGGCTGACTGAAGTTAAACTTCAGCGGATGGAACTCGGAGAACCGGATGACAGCGGAAGGCGCCGGCCGCTTCCAATCAAGGGCTCGGAATTCACAATGGAAATTGAGATGGCTGTCATCGCCATCGGTAATGGAACCAACCCGCTCCTGCGGAATACTCCGGGGCTTGAATTTACCAAACGCGGAACCCTGAAAGTGAATGAAGATTCGTTAGAGACCACGAAACGGGGCGTGTTTGCCGGCGGAGATATTGTGACTGGCGGCGCGACGGTTATTTCCGCAATGGGCGCTGGCCGGAAAGCCGCGCAGTCCATTAATACGTATTTATTAGAACAAGAATCTAACGAATAAGCGTCCTGATTGTGAGGTTTTGATGGTTTATTTTTCTTTAACAACCTCTGGCAATGGTTTGCCGTGGTAAATAGCCTGCCGGGCACGGATGAATTCATTGGTCAATTTAACCATTACCTCTTCGCTTGGTCTCTCGCTGAAATAGGCAGTGCGCAGATACGCATAATTAACGATTTCCCATGCGACTGCGGCGGTCATGGCATTATCTTCAAGGCCATTGGGTAGATCGGACATCATTTCCTCCTTTATTAATTAGCGCAATGCACTTGAACTGTTCAATTTCCCCATATACAATGATTATAGCATTTATATTTTTGCTGGTAAATAGAGATTTATCAGTGATTGGAATTTGAGGAGTCTTTTTATGATAAAAAATGTTGGTGTGCTTACAGCAGGCGGTGACACACCCGGTTTGAATGCTGCCCTGCGGGGGTTGGGGAAATCAGCCATGAATAAATATGATCTGCAGCTGGTTGGCTTTTATGACGGGTTTCGCGGCCTGCTGAACGACCGCTGTATTTTATTGGATAACTCCTCGTTATCAGGTATTCTCACCATTGGTGGCACGATCCTTGGAACCAGCCGTGATAAACCTCATAAGATGGAGGTGGGCGGAAAAATACAGGATATGCGGGACGCGATGGTGAATACGTATCACAAGCACCATCTGGATGTATTAGTGTGTATTGGGGGCGGCGGCACTCAGAAGAATGCCTACGGGCTGATGGAGAAAGGGCTTAATATCATCACTCTTCCGAAAACGATCGATAATGACATTGCCAACACTGATATCACCCTGGGTTTTGATACTGCCCTGGGTATTGCCACGGATGCTGTGGACCGCCTTCATAGCACTGCGCACAGCCACCACCGAATTATCCTTGTTGAGATCATGGGACATAATGCTGGTTGGCTGGCGCTTGGGGCGGGTGTTTCTGGAGGTGCGGATGTGATCCTCATCCCGGAAATACCATTTGACACGCAAAATATTGCCGAGGCAATTTTAGAACGCTCCCGCAGTGGGAAGCACTTCAGCATCGTCGCGGTTTCAGAAGGCGCGATGTCTGTAAAAGACCGAAAGCGGGAACAGGAATTAATCGATGAGAAACGGGGTACGAAGGATAAGAAAGAAAAAGGTAAGGCCAAGAAAGCGCTGGGCGAATTTTATCGACATCAAACTAACCGCACCATACGCCTTTCCCGCGACCTGGAAAAACTGACCGGTTTGGAATCTCGTGTGACCATCCTTGGGTATGTGCAACGCGGCGGTATACCTTCCGCGCGCGACCGCCTGTTGGGTTCCATGATCGGCGGCTCAGCAGCTGCTCTTATTGCAGAAGGTAAGAGCGGCATAATGGTCTCGGTTAAAGGTCAGACAATCAAAGCAGTTAAATTGGAAACCGTTGTCAATAAGCGCCGGACAGTACCTGCTAACCATCTGTGGGTGAAGACAGCCCGCCGAGTGGGGACCTGCCTGGGTGACTGACTGATGGAACCAGCTTGCATATCCGAGAGATCATGGATAATGGGTAAATCTTGATCGCTGATTTAGGGGTAGTGCATTATATACTCCTGTAATTGGCGCCCCCGGCACGACTCGAACGGGATTTGAATTCACCACTGGTGGATTCAAAGGTCTTTTGTTTAAATAACTGATTCGAAGTCAGTGGCGGAACTGTCCACAGCGTATCACGTCGTCCATTTTGTCCATATTGTCCACACGGTAAACATTAATTTTTCCACACAGTCCATTGATTCCACCCTATTTCACACTGGTTGCACTAGAATTGCGCTGGAAAATGCGAATTTTAAAAAGAACCGAGATTTCTAATTACTTCCCTTTTTCAACTGCCCCGGCGGACTTTTGGCTTTATCGCGGTTGCCAATAAGCTTCATATCCTGCCAAATTTGTCCCCATCCCTGACCTGATCTGCGCAGATCTAGCATTGTACTAACTTCTTCATTATTGATCTGATTTGTTTGTAAAGCTAGCATGACTTCTCCAAAACCATATCCCTGGCAGAAATAGTCCATTACAACAGAAACAGAAGTGCTATACGTATCTGAAATTGCCGCTGCAAAAGGATGTTCACTCTCCTTCTTATCAGAACAGTAACTGCTGTTGGATTTCCCCTCAAATTCTTCTTTGTTCTTATCTTCTTTTTCTTCTTCCTCTTCGGTTTCTAGATCATCATCCCCCTGGTTTATTTCCTTTATCCAATCTGCAATCACCAAGCTGCTTTGAGATTTCTGAATTTTGGCTTGCACCAGGCTGCCGATGGAAACTTTATCAAAATCAAATCTTTTGGGAACATGAATAACAACGATATTTCCATCTTCGGTAGATATGGAAATTGTTTCCTCAGCCTGGTTTATAGCGATTATTTCTCCCCTTATCACAGGACTCTCTTTTTCTGCAAGAACATTGCCAGTTAAAAACATTGTCAGGAAAACAGTGATAAGAACGATCATTAGTGTTTTTTTCATTTCAACAACTCCCAGATAATAAAGCTATTCCTCAAGAAATCCGATTGATTGCCAGATTTCATCCCAAGTAAGGCCATTGACCAGCATTTCAAGCAGTTCTTGAGCAGAATGGCTGGTCACTTTTTCAGTCTGTAAGGCGACCAGGATATCTTCAAACTCAGAGCCATCACAGAACCAAGTCATTATTTGTTCTTCGGATACAAAACCAAATTGCTTCGAGATGTTTTCCCCCATTACCTTCATCTCTGAATTCAGGCATTCCGGATCAATGCTGTCTAAATGTGGTTCAGATCCAACGGAATCCATGGCAGCCTGTTCTTGAGGGTTGGTATCAGAATTATCAACGATCGAGATGCACGCTGAACCAAAGAAAATTAATAGAAGTAGAAGAATGATTCTTCTCATTGAGATTCAATCCTTGCCTAATACATTATATCAAATTCCCCTTATAAGAAATAGGCTTTCCTATCTAAATACATAATAAAACTACGCACCCAGGACTCGAACCCGGAACCTACTGATTAAGAGTTATCTGTAATTCACTCTATTACGTATATAGTGTATATAGTGTCTATTATGTCTACAGAGTGACAAAAGTAGGGGCAAAAAATTCTATTATGTCTATTGTTTCTATAGTTTCTACTCAGGTTGCACCACGGTTGCACCATTTGCATTAGAAGGAAGGGCAACTTGACACATTACTTATCAATCATTTTCCCCAACCCCAACTATTTTTAAAAACAGACTTGCTTGCTGATCTTTATATTTTTCTCTTATTTCCAATATTTCACCTGTAATTGCGAAGAATGTTTCTGCCACTTCAGGATCAAAATGAGTTCCAATGTTTTCTTTAATCATGTCAAAGGCTTGTTCAGTAGAAAAAGGTTCTTTGCGATATGGCCGATTTGAGGTCAAGGCATCAAAGACATCAGCAATTGCGACAATTCGGGCAGATAGAGGTATTTCTTTACCTTTGAGACCCTTTGGATACCCCGTACCACCCCATTTTTCATGATGAGATAAGGCAATTATTGCCCCCAATTTTACAAATTCTGTATCAGATCCCTCAAGGATCTTTGCCCCAAAAATAGTGTGCTGGCGCATGATGACCCATTCCTCATCATCTAACTTTCCTGGTTTTAACAGAATACGATCCGGAATTCCTATTTTCCCGATATCGTGCATAGGGGCTGCATATAGCAAATTCTCAACGTCTCTTTCACTTAAACCCATTTTTCTGGCAACCGCTGCCGTATAATAACTCATCCGCTGTATATGTGCGCCGGTATCTTCATCTTTATATTCAGCAGCACGGGAAAGTCGATAGATAGTTTCTAATGATGCCGATTTTATGCGCTTAAAAGCTTTTTGTAATTCTTCAGTCTTCTTGGCCACCTCGGATTTCAGGATTTCTTGATAATTGAGCATATGATCGTTATAGGCTTTGACCTTTAATAATGAGGAAACCCTGGCTCTTAATTCGGTTTTATCAACCGGTTTAGCCAGGAAATCATCTGCGCCAACATCTAACGCTTTTACGCGATCTTCAACTTCATTAAAGGCAGTGACCATCACGATCGGGATGATGCTGGTATCTTTTCCCTCCTTGAGCTGTTTGGCTGCCTCAAAGCCGTTGAGTTTTGGCATCTGAATATCCAAAAGGATTAGATCCGGGTGATCTGACCGGGCTTTATCAAGCGCTTCCTGCCCATCGCGAGCCAGGATAACCTCATGTCCCAAAGGCGCCAACAAAGCTTCCATGAGCTTTAGATTCCTTTCTTCATCATCAACAACAAGGATTTTTCCCATATTTCTCTTTCTATTTATCAACTATATATAATTGATAAATGCTTTAATTTCCTACAATATGTTTTTCTATTATCTCCAATAGCGTTCTAATTTTTATTGGTTTTGATAAAAAATCATCAGCCCCCGCAAGAAGAGCTCTCTCATTATCCTCCTCCATGGTGGAAGCAGTTACGGCAATTATGGGTATATTTCTAACGCGGTCATCTGATTTTAGTTTTTTGATTGCTGATAAACCATCCATGACCGGCATTTGGATATCCATCAGAATCAGAGAGGGTTTCTCTTGTAATGCAATTTCAACGGCTTCCTTACCATTCACAGCCTCCAAAACGGAATAATTATTGGCAACTAAAATGTCCACTGCCAGCTTCAAATTGATAGCATTATCATCTACGATCAATATTCGTTCTGCCATAATGTACCTCTATTTCGACTGCGGGTTTTGCCTGATGGGCAGGGTAAAGCTAAACGTGCTCCCTTTACCGGTCCCTTCACTTTCAACCCACGCCTTACCGCCGTGCATCTCAATATATCGCTTCACAAGCGATAAACCCAGCCCGGTCCCTTTTTGTTTGGCTGTTTTATCGTTTCTTATTTGGTAAAATTCAGCAAATAGATTCCCCAGCTTATCTTTTTTTATTCCGATTCCCGTATCAGTCACACTAACCTGAATTTCATCTTTTATCTTAGCAGCCTCAATGCTTATTTTCCCGCCTTCCGGGGTGAACTTGGTGGCATTGGAAAGCAGGTTAAACATCACTTGCTTGATTTTCCTTTGATCTACCTTTATCTGAAAATTAAGCAAATCCTTTGGTATCTTAATGTCTAATTCAATGTTGTGTTTGATCGCTTTTTCTTTGATCATCACCAGGCTATTTTCCAATAAGTTGCTAAAATCCACAGAGGATAACTCAAGCACTTCCTTGCCCGCTTCTATCTTGGATAGGTCGAGAATATCGTTGATCAATGAGAGCAGGTGGTTGCCGCTTTCCAAAATGTCATGTACATATTCTTCCTGTTTTGGGTTGAGGTCTCCATAATATTTCTCAAGCAATACTTCTGAAAAACCATTGATGGCATTCAATGGGGTGCGCAGTTCGTGGGACATGTTGGCTAAAAATTTACTCTTGGCAAGATTCGCTTCTTCGGCGGCAACGCGGGCTTCTTCCATGGCTGCTTCAGCATTGAAGCGCTCAATAACAAATCCCAGTTGCACACCGATCTGGTCCATGATATCCAGCATGGTTTGATCAAGCATTTCAGGGAGAAAGGAGAAAAACTCCAGGACAGCAGCTACTTCGTTATTAACGATTACGGGAAAACCAAAAGCGCCGCGCAACCCTATTTCACTGGCTTCCTCTCTCCGCTGAAAGTGTTCTTCAATGCAAATATCTTCAATCGAATATGCCCTTTTATTTTCCAGGACACGACCCAGAAGACCAGAACCCGATTGAAATTTATACTTTGGTGTCGCGTCTTTGAATGGTTTATGTTTTCGCGGATGCTTTAGATACCAGATATCCGCGGCTTCCAATTCTCCAGGATTTTTGGCAGCCAGTACATACGCGTGACCAATCGGCCAACCAAGGAAGATAGCTACCTTCTTAACAATTTTCCATATCGCAATATTTGTGGTTTCTGCTGTGTTCGCTGTAGTAGCGATATCTTTCAAGAGTTGCGCCCTGGCTTCACCAAGTGATAACTTTTCAGTGCGTTCCTCAACAATCCTCTCCAGGTCTTCCTTATGTGCAACAAGTTCGATCTCGGCCTTTTTTCTAGCAGTGATATCATGAAAAACTCCAACCATAACATGAGGTTTTCCATCTGCATCTGAATGAACATCACCTAAAGAATGCAATATTAATTCCTCGTTTTTCGCGGAAATAATCCGAAATTCAACATCATACTTTTCTTTAAATTTCAAAGCTTGTTTATTCGCGCGAATAACAGCTTTGCGGTCATCGGGGTGAACATGTGAAATAAACAGGTCGAATGTAGGCTCAATTTCACCAGGTTCATATCCAAACATCAAATAGGTTTGGTTTGACCAGATATTTTTGTTTGTGTTGATATTCCATTCCCAGTTGCCCAAATTGGCAATGCTCTGTGCTTCTTCAAGTCTTTCCTTTGCATGTTTAATGCTGATCTCGGCAGCCTTTCGCTCTGATATATCCCGAATGATGGCGAAAAATAGAATCTCTTTGCCTAAAGTAAACTTAGAGATAGAAACCTCTATTGGAAACACCTCACCATTTTTCCTTTTACCAATGATTTCCAGATGTTGTCTCTGGCCCATTCTACTGGAGAAAGTTGATTTGTCTTTACCAAAACCAGCAACATGCTTCTGATGAATTTTTTGATATTTCCCGGGCATCAATGTATGCAGCGGCTTCCCTATGACTTCCTTGGCTTTATAGCCGAATAATATTTCTGCTCCCTGATTAAATAGGGTTATTCGACTGTATTCATCAATCGATAGGATGCCATCCGGGGCTAGTCTCAGGATGCTCGAGAATCGTTCCTCCGCTTGTACCCGATCGGTTATGTCATGCACAGACCCAACGAGATGTGTACAAATTCCCTGATTATTAAATGCAGGGGATATGGCAACAGACCCGATTTTTACACCAGTCGGGTATTCAGTCGTTTCTTCCCACCTTATAGTTTTCTTGTTTTTGATTGCTTCTGCGTAGTATCTACGGACCAACGTCAATGATGGTTCTGGGATGACCTGGTCTATCGTTTTACCTTCGATTATCTCTCTGGTCAGACCAGTAGCTTCAATAAAAGCATTATTTACTGACAGGAAACGATAATTGCCGTCTCCTTCAACACCAATCTGATACAAAACATCTCCGGTGGTTTCATAGATTAGGGACAGATTTTTTTCGTTTTCTTGCAGTGTATCCTCTACCTGCCTGCGCTCCGTAACATCTTCAGTAATGACCCAGAAATATGTTAATATTCCATCCTCACCTAAACCGTGCCAGGATTGTCGAAAAATAACATTTTCACCGTTTGGTAATACATCGATGAACTCGTATTTCGTGATTTGGTAATTGTTCTTTATGAATTCAGTAAAAATATCTTCATAAGTCCTTTCTCTTATCAAATCATCAAACTCTATACCGATAACCTCATCTTTACTGGTCAAATTTCTGCCCTTTAAAAACTGATCGTTAACCTCTATACATATTGAGTTGTAAAGCATTTCAATCTGGTCTTCTATTGGTAAATCGGTTCGAAATCCATTTGGGGCTTTCCAAACTGATACACTACTTGAAGAAGAGTCAACAAAATCCTTAAATCGAAGTTGAGTGGATAACAATTCAGCAGGGCTTTCTTCCATAC
>SDBT01003655.1_pt1 | contig 26470 bp, 29 predicted proteins | sample 2277101 | NCBI WGS metagenome assembly SDBT01 (sample SAMN10404973, study PRJNA504765) | marine sediment metagenome | isolation source: marine sediment core GS10_PC15, 103 cmbsf | place: Arctic Ocean: Southern Knipovich Ridge | collected 2010 | reverse complement strand
AAACTAAAAGATCATGAAAATTTTGAAACAGCTTTTGATAAAAAAGAACTGCGCGAGTTTTATCGACAATGGCGCAGTATAATTAAAAATTGTAAATATGCTTTTGATGAGAAAACAAAGATACCGCGCAACACAGAACAGGTGTTACTTGAGTGTCTTGCAGTAGGGGCAGGCAGCTTAAACATGGGCGCACAAAAATTCATGGATTTTCGTTGTATCTTACTAAAGCAGCAAGGAAAATTATTAACAGTAAAGCAGGCAAACAAATTCAAAAACGGTGGCAGGCAATCACAATTACCATTACTAAAACCTCAAACAAGAGATGAGGCGATATTCCTAGATTATTATGGTGTGAAATGTATAAAGTGTGACTCTTGGCGCGTTAGGCCCAAGGCTGACACATCAAGAAAACTGGAATGTTTTGACTGTGATGAATCTTTTGAAGGCCATACAGTATCAAAGTGTAGATACTGTCAAATTCCATTATACAAAGAAAGAATTGCTGAAATTGCAAAGACTGGAAAATGTGCAAACTGTGAAACAGAAATTGAGTTACCGCAAGAAATGTTATAATCTCAATTATTATATTATTTTGATTACATTATTATAAATAAAATTAAATAATGTAATAAAAAAAAAATATTATTGGGATACACAAGAAAATATGGTGTAACAGAATATATCTGCACAAGAATACATTGGAATTTTGCAAGTGATGATCAATTTTACAATGGAGAAAATAAAAAATGTTTGAACTGTGATATTTTTCTTAAATGTGCAGGGCGAACATGTCCGTGCTGTAAGAGTCGGTTGCGTTTTAAAATTAGAGGTGCTAAAGTAAAAACTCATACACCAACAAAATCCCAAATACAGTGAGGAATAAAAAAAATGGTCTTGGTATGTACTAACAGATGCAAAAAATACAGGGGAACTGCACCAAGATATGACAATGGAAATAAACGCTGCAATTACTGCGAGATTTTTATTTCATACAAGGGGTATCACTGTCCATGTTGCGGCACTACACTAAGAAACGGCCCAAGGGCAGGCAATCTAAAAGAGAAAAGAAAGCAGAGACTACAGGAAAAAGTCCTTAAAGTCAAATAAATAAAAAATTTCATGTGAGTCAAAAGTTACAAGACGGTATTGTAATCCCAACACCAAAACTAATTGATGTAAATAAAATAAAAAAACATCCTAACAATATCAAGGAGCATCCAGCAGAGCAGATTAATAATTTAATGAAATTAATGAAAATAGTTGGATTCAAGGATCCAATTGTACTAGATAAAGAATATGAGATTAAAGCAGGGCATGGAAGACTAGAGGCTGCAATTAATTTGGGGATGAAAAAAGTTCCTTGGATTCCACTTGAGGGATTAACCAAAAAACAGATGGCATTATTCATGTATATGGATAATCATGTAAACGAATCCCCCTGGATTTTAGATAATGTGCAGTTATTATTGGAAGATGTTCCATTGTCAGACCTTAAAGAATTTGAGGTTGGATGGGATGAAGTGTTTGATAGAGAAATTGAAGAAGAGACAGAAGAAATTCCACCTGTTCCAGAAAATCCAAAAGCAAAACTAGGGGAAATGTACCAGCTTGGCAATCATGTAATAATGTGCGGCAATTCAGAGACTGATCTTCCAAAATTACTGCAAGACAAGAAAATTAAATTATTATTTACAGATCCTCCTTATGGTGTAGAATATGTCCAGAGAAAATTCATAGATTCCAAGGTAAAAAATAAATTTAAGCCAATTAAAAATGATGAAAAACAGGGAGATGAATTAAGGAATTGGATTAAATCAATATTTTCAGAAATTATAAAATTTTGTGAAAATACACCAATCTACGTCTTTGCACCATCAATGATGGAATCTCTAATGATATTACAGGGATTAATGGATTCGGGATTTCATTTGCAGAGCCAAATTATCTGGAAAAAAAATCAATTCGTTTTGGGGCGAGCAGATTATCATTGGAAGCATGAAATTATTTGGTACGGTTATTCATCAAATCCACATTATTGGTGCGGTGACAGAACACAGGACACGATTTGGGAAGTAAAAAAAGATCCACATTCCTCATATCAGCATCCAACACAAAAGCCAACAGAACTGGCAAGCAGGGCCATACTCAACTCAAGTAAACATGATGATCTTATTTTTGATGCATTTTTAGGATCTGGATCCACATTAATTGTATGTGAGCAGACAGACAGGATATGTTATGGCATGGAATTAGACCCTGCATATATTGATGTAACAATACAGCGCTGGGAGAACTTTACAGGCAAAAAGGCACAATTAATTACTTCCTAAAAGAATACTTCTTTAATTTTTTATGTGAATCTTAATGACCGCGAGCTGCTAATGACGCAGATTAACGCGTTGCATTTATCAGAAAGGCAGGGATTAGACCTATTCAAAAAAGCACGCGATGATATTTCACGCGCTACATTTTACAGGGTAAAAGGTAAAGTTGTTTCCAGCACAAGAAGAAGACTAGTAGACATTGCGCGAGAACTACCTGAAGAGCATTTACAAACTTATGATTTGATATTATTAATTCAGCAAAGATTAACTGCAAGATTACTAGATCCTAGCAATTCAAATGTAGACTTTGCAAAAATTGCAAAAACGCTAGTTGAGATACAGCCCTACAAGTCCGCATACCAAGAGGGCGCAAAATTTGCATTAGAGGAATTGGAAAAACGTGAACTTCAACAAAAAAATTATCTTATACCCGGATAAGGAGGGTAAAACTCGCGAGATACAACGTGAGCAGCAGCTAGTAGACCGACACATAAACAGAAAAACACAAAAACAGCTAGAAGAAGAACTACCAACAATCCCACATGACAGACTAGAATGGGAATATTTTTGCAGAAAATTTATCAAGGGAGTGCCAAATCGTCTGAAATTTCGCCCTATGCTAATTGATGTGGTGCGAGACCAACATCCATTCAAGTTTTTGTTGTGGGGCAGGCAATGGGGTAAAACTACAATGCTTGCATCAGATTTGGCACATGCAGCAACTACCAACTATGATTATGATCAAACTTATTTTAATTTCAAACTAGATAACCTCAGAACATTTTCAGAAAACAAATTTAGACAAGACCTGTTTGGTACGCCGCCCTTATCTCAATATGTTTCAGGTGTATCAAAACTTGGTGCAATGAATAGAGTGGTAATTCAAACGCGTTCCATCATTGACATGTTACTCCCCGGTGATTTGTGGGAAAATATTCAGGGAAAAAGTAACCGGGTAATTATTGTAGATGAGGGCCAAGATCATAATTGGGATGGATTCTCAAACGCTAGGGAATCACAGTCAGATACAATGGGAACACTAACTGTTGCAGGCATTGGTGGTTACACAGATACGCAATATCATAATATGTGGACTAGTACAAACCAAATGAATTACATTTTCAAAAGAGGTGAGCCGTATCTTGGTTATGAAAACATGTCATGGCGTGCAGATTTGCAGTTTAACTCTGATGGTCTGATAGATGATGATTACATCATTGATGTATTAGATGGCAAATGGGAGCCACAAGTACCAAAGAATTTTTCAAGACATGGGTATCTATTAGCACAGACATATAATCCGCGAATCCCCTTAACAATTAATGATGCAATAGAGAAATACCGCGTTTCCCCTGAATGGTCAATTGAATACAAAATAAAGGATCCAAACTATACAAATTTAGATTTTAGACGAAATGTACTAGCAGAATTTGTTGAGGGTGAACTAAAACCACTAACAACAAAAGACATGCTTGCACTCTTTGATAAATCACATCACCTAACAAAAGCAGCAGATGTTGATTATGATGCTGGGCCTGTAATTATTGGAATAGATTGGGGCGGTGGTGGTAAAACAATAGTTTGGATATGGCAATGTATAGATCCTACAGCTCCAATTTTCAAATTATTATGGGTTGAAAAAATTGAAACAGCAGACACAAAGTTACAATTAGAAATGTGTATTAATTTGATAGATGCGTATGAGGCTGACTTTATTTCAGTTGATGCCGGGGGCGCACCTGATAGAGTGCAGGGTATTCAATCAAGGTATGGCACACGTTCTGTTAGAATTACATATCACCCAAGACCTGAAAAGCCATTACCTACAAGGGAGGAATACTACAAACAAAGAAAAGAGTTGCGTTATGTTATAGATAGGACATTCTCAATTGATAGGATAATTGATTTAATAAAACATCCATACAAAAGCGGTGATTTCACATCAAATAGAATTATTCTACCCGGTGGTGATTTTGAGAAAACTAAATGGATAATAAAACAATTTGTGGCCCTTGAAGGAGAAAAAACAAACCTCAAAAGCACAGGCCAGCAATACATCAGATACATTCACAAGGACTCAGAGCCTGATGATGTTTTACAATCATGCAACTTTGCATTTATTGGCTGGGATATATGGCGCAACAAAAACAGGGGACATTCAGGTGGCAGTATAAACATGAGCAGAAACGATAAAAATTCTTTTGATGCTAGTATAATTAGATGATATTATGGATGAGCCAAAGCCTACACGAAATAAACGATTAACAGAAGGTGCATTTCATGCAGGGGGGCCACTACGCAAAAAAGTTCTACCAATAATGGAGGAGATATTGCAAAATGAGGGGATAAGCATGTATGATAATCGAAATTAACACATCTATTATATAATAATATTATATTCATACTTGACAGGAGGTGAATGTATGGCAAAACGTGTAACAATAATGATTTCAGATGAGAATGACAGACAACTGCGACTATTACAAGCAAAAAGAATACAAAAAGAACAAGTATCTGTAAGTTATTCTAACGTGGTAAATGTAATTATCAAAAAGGGCTTTACTAAGAAATGAACAAACTAGAAGCATCAGAAATATTGGAGGGAATTATTGCAGTAGTAAAACTGGAACTGCAAGATGATTGTCCGCCCGGTGCAATAGCGCAAGCAAAGTATGATGTTATTGGATATTTAGAAAAACTAGGTTAATTCCTTTATGGAATTTTATTTTTATTTTTATTATGGCAGTAAATGATCTTGTTTATTCTTCTTTTCAAGTCGGCTCAAATGGTTTTGATCAAGCGCCAACTGATGCAGTTAATCATTTTACAGCAGAGTTTCCAACTGCAACTTACAGAGTTGTTGGCAGTAAACTTGTTGGCTCTACAGGTTCAGGTGGAAGTGCAGCAGCGAGAGTAATAGTTTTTGCAATACAGATAGCATAAAGTTCCTTTATAATTTAATTATAATTTCAATTATGGTAAACGGTGATATTGTATCTGTTCATTTTACAATAACTGAGGACACATATAATTCAGGAAACATTTCAAAACAACTTATAAAAAATCTAACAAATGGCGCTAATTATTCAAGCATAGGTGTTGATGTGCTTAATGATACAGGAAGCAGTGGAATTACTAAGAATAGAATTGTATTATCCTTAATAGATGCAACTTAGATTACTTCCTTTATCAAATAATTCAAAACCGTTCATGAACGTTCGTGGACATTAATGATAAAATTGCAAATTACATTATCAAATATCCTAAACTAACAAATCCCAAGATTGCAGAAAAACTTGGTGTAAGCAGAACTAAAGTTTGGCAAATTAGGAAACTAGTACAGCAAGTAAAATTTTCAAAAAAGAAAAATGACAACTCTGTATTAACATGGAATGGATTTGATGGAATACAAGAAGAGGTTACTAATCCACAAACAAAGAAAAAAGAATACCGTGTAGTACATGCAGCAGGCCCAATAACTGGAAGAAGATCTAGTATCACCCCTGCTGTATTTGGTGCAGATGATGTGTATGATGAGGACATCATAAACAACTGGAAGCCATACATGCAGCTAGTAGTAAATGATGAGATTACAGGCAAGCCGCTTTCTGCTAGTGCCATCAATTACAAACGCAATTCTAAAAGAAATTGGTATCCCCGATATTTTTCAAATCCAATGCAGTCACTGGATTATCAAACCTTTGAGGCCCATGTGCGTTCAACCATTGGGGGGCCACTAATCAGATCCTTTGTAAAATTTTTAGTAGGTAAGGGATTCAGACCTGAATTAGAATTAATTAATCCCGGTGAGGATTCAATTGAGAATCAAAAGGAGATTGATGCAAATGAAGATGTAATTAAAACAATAATGCAGATAGAGCAGCAATACTCCTTTGATGAGAATGGTTATCTTGATATTTCTTTTCAGGACAAAATTTCTTCACTAATTTTAAACTGTTTTACATTTAATCGTTCAGCAATTATCCAAAGATATGATGGTGCTGTATCAGTTGATGACAAAAATATCTCAGGATTACCAACATCAGGCCAACAAGTACATCCAAGAGATTTAGGAATAATTGAAACAGATACGCAAACTGCGCGGCTCAAAGCAGTACAATGGCAAAACTCCGGTGGTATGATTGAGATTGATGAAACAATTTATCTCTGGAATCCATTGGTGTCAGCTAATACACATAATTCAATGTACTATGGCGATTCCATGTTACTACCCATGATTGATGCACTGCGAGTAATCAGGACAAATATCGGTGTTAATTTCCCTGCAATGGGCCAAAACGCATACTCTGGATTGGGATTATTATTTGTAAGGCCACAAGGACAAACAGAGTCACAAAAGGAATCTGAATATCTCCAAGTGTCAACCAACATGACTCCAGCTACTACAAATATTCTGATGGAGGATCCAAACGATGTAAAGTTTGAGAATGTAAACTATCAGCCCGAAGTTGACAAATTTGTAAACATGACAGAGTCCTTGATAAAATATTGTGCAGCATCCCTTGGCATGCCACACTCAATGTTCTATGATGAGTCTGCATCAAACCGTGCAACAATGATTGGAAAAATTGACCTAACCATTGAGACTGTAATGAATCCATTAAGGGAATGGCTTGATAGAACACTATCACCGCAATGCTATGATAAATGGTTCAGGCAAGTTTACCAAAATAATGATGAACTATTAAAAAAATTCCGCGTCAAAATGGTCTTTGATGATTTGCACATCTCTGAGTGGTACGATAAGGTAGAGGCAGTAAATGAACTGGATTCAAGAAAAGAATTAGAAGACAAGGCGTATGGTGAATTATTAGGAATTGAAAACTATACTGGTAAAGCAAAAAGCGATGCTCAAACAATCCCCGGTGGTGGAAACGGTGGTGGCAAATCATTTAGCTTTGGGGATAAGACTAATAGTTTCAAAATAAAAGACACATCTAAAATTAAATGATTCTTTTATTGTTTTAATTTTGTTTTTAGTCAATGGGTGACAAGCAAAAATTCGATGACAAACAAAAATATGGTGATGAAAAAAATTCAGAATTATTTGAAAAAATTCAAAAACTTGAAAATGAGATTGCCGTTCTAACTGACAAGGTGAAAACATACGAGGATCCAAACCAAACTCCTAGAATAATTAGAAAGGGAAATCAAAGGGGTACAAAATACCAATCTAATAAAATGAAAGTTTCGCCAACTGCAAAATAAAAAAATTAAATTCTTCTTTTATTGAAAAAAATAGTTCCTGTGATTATTGTATCTATTAGCGCAAGAAGTTAATCCAAATAATATTTTAGACACTTGGAAAGACCGCAAGGGAAAGTTTGTAAGAACTTTTGGTATGAACACGCAGAGAAATAAAAACGAGTGGCGCGTTACATGGGAGTCAATCAAGGAACATATTCACACAGCACTTGGAATGCCCGGCATTGCTTATGAGGAATGCAATGAGGATGGATGCAGCTTAACACATGTAGAGGCTGATACATTTGAGGAAACAGTAGAAAAGCAAAAGCCCTACATCAAAACAAAAATTATTGATTATATTTTAGATGAGGCCAATGAATCAGTTGATCTAATACAGGAAATTACAGACGACTCTTTTTTTGAGCAGTTACAAAGCGGTGAGATAAAATACGTTTCACCTCTAATTTTCCCTGAGAATGGGGGTGTTTCAGTCAGTGGTATAGGTAGGGCAGACCTTCCCATTATAGATGCATACCACTGGAATTATGTACATAATGCCTTTCTCAAAAGTGAGCCTGCATTTGGTGATGACATTGCACAGGTAAAGACAACATGTGAGGGTGAGAATTGCCAAATACAAATGCTGTCAGCTCAGATGGCAGAGACTACAACTGGTAATCAAGAAAATTTACAGCATCTAAAAGAAACGCCACTACTATACAGACACAAGGGCCAGTTGCATCTTGTTGCAGCATCTCAATGTGTCAAAGATATTTTACATAAAAAAAAGGAATCAGGAATTGAAATTAATGATCAAGCATTAGCTATTGCGTTTTCAGAATGTGGAGAATCCAAAAAGGCAAATTCTTCTTTTAAGACCTGCACTTGCGATTCTAAACAGAATAAAATGTCTGCTGATGAAAATGATAATCTAAAAAAAGAAAATGACAATTTAAAATCTAAACTTCAAGCTCAAGAAGATAAATTTGAAAAAGAAAAATCACACGGTGCTAAACGCGCACGGTATGGAAAACTTTTTGCAGAAACTAATGAAGAAGACCGCGAAAAAATGGTTGCAAAACTAAAGGCAATGGAGGACAAGGAAGAACACAAAGCAGCACAAGAAGTCCATGATGAAATGAAAAAGGAAGCCAAGAAAGGCATGTCTGATAATAATCATGAGAAAGAAAAAATGAAAGCAGAAATTCAAAGCATGCAGGCAGAACTTGCAGCACCAATGGTTGCAAAACTGCTAAAGGCACGTTCTAATAAAATTACTAAAGAAGAATTAAGAACTTATGAAACATTACTAAAAGGAAAATCTTACACTGAAATAAAAGAAAAGTTTGATGAGCAAAAACCACTCTTTGCAGATTCTGTAAATGATGCAGAAGCAAATGATGATAATAACAATTTTGAATTTAACGGAGGCAATGCCCTTGTTGGTAAAACATTTTCAGAAATTGCTAAAGGGGATGGCCCTTAGATGCCTGACTTTAATCCACAAGATCCGGGAGATGTTCCATACCCACAATATTCTGTAATTACAACAATGCCAGTATCTGATATTACAATATCCAAAGGTACAGTTTACACATCTAACGCCCTTGGGGAATTAGAAGTTGTAACTACCACTGTTGAGAATGGACTCTTTCAAGCAATGGGTGATATTGATATTGCAGGCGCTGCATCAGAAAATGAAGTTCAGGTTTTAAGCCCAAGAACTAGAATGGTCTTTGATGATATAGTAGGCAGTCTTGTACCCGGTGAGGATGTAATACTTACTGCAAATACATCAGAGGTTGTAACTGGCGCAAAAACAAGCGCCCTATATGCTGGAAAAGTTTTTGAAATTTATACTGTAAATACTGATTCAACTACTAAACAAGTTTCAGAGGCTGGCGACAAAATAATAGTGGAGACTGTTCAAGCATGAGTGACAAATATCACGGTTCCATTACTGTTTTTCCTGACGGTTCAATTTATGCAGGCGAAGTTGAGGAGGCAATCCCAAGTAACGGCGGTCTTATTGCTGTAATTAAAAAAGAAGCACCACAGCAAAGAGGACTTGCAGCCAAAGTAGATACTACACCAAGAGATGGTAAAATTGCAGCACTTTATGCAAAAATAATGTATGATAGACATCAACTATCATTAAAGGGTGCAACAACAATTGCAAACTCTGAAAACATTACACACTTGCAGCTAATCAGATTATTTGAATCAGCCCAAGGTGTACCTGATGTATATTTTCACATTGATGAGATGTATGTCAAAAGGGACATTCCACAATTAGAGTTTAGAGAAACTTTCTACGATACAACTCAAACTGCACAATACCTTGACAGATTAGAGGAAACTGATGTAACCAAAACAAACTATGATGAAATCAAATATGATCTAAAGAAATTAACAGATAAAGTTTACACACCAATTGAGGATATTTTAAGAACTATTATCAATCCGCAAGAAGTTGACCTAGACCAAATTGAATGGGGAATGAAAAGAAAAAGAAACCAAGAAGGTATCAATCAATTAGCAGATATTGAAAATACTCAGAGTTCATTAGGTTCCCCTGCTGATATTGGTAGTAATTTTCATTCCACAAATAACACTGGAAATGAACTAACTGACTTGTTTAGACAGTTCCTTATTGCAAATGATGTATCAATTACCCACATTGCAATGTCACCAAAAATGTATGCTGATTATACATCAAACACATGGACTGAAAACGGTGGCCCTAACGGAATTACCGCCCAAAGATTACCATCCGGCGGTGTTGTACAAATGTCTGGATTATCAGGAATTACAGCAGTTGTAGATCCTATGATTACAAATGACTTGGTAATGTATGCAATTAACAAGCCTAATGCTTTGAGATTAGGTGAAGGCCCAAAAATTATGAGAAGATACAAAGACGAAGAAAGGGATGCTGATGCAATCAAAAAACTAGACTTTAATCAATACTTGGCAGTAAATGCACAACTAACCAAACTTACAAGAGACTTTGGTATGACCATTCCATTTGATGCTCCGGCATAGAAATAGTTCTTTTCTTGTTTTGTTTTAATTTCAATTATGGGTGTAAATTATGGACAGTTTAGGAATAGAAGTCAATCACTAAGGTCACTTGCTGGTGTAGTATTGGCAAGCATTGGGGAAACTGACATTAATTATTCAAAATATGATTATACTGAAACTGCGGATCTAGTTAATAGACAACTAGACAGAGTGCAGGCAAGATACAACATACGATTTAACTATCCTCCATCATGAGTGAACAGCAAATTAACCAGTTTTTGACATTAGATTTTTTTAAACTAATGATACAAAGCACAGATGATCAAGACGATGATCTGTACGAGCAGTTTGTAATTGATGCAAACGCCAAAGTACAAACTGCAATATTTAGATACATTGATGTGCCACTTGATGCAGGCTCTATCTATTTTTCAAGATGTAAAAATGCAGCACTTGCTTGGGCTAGGGCATTACAAGCAGAAGACATTGAGTTAATAGACAAATCAAAAAACTATTTTGAAAAATACAACATTGAACTATACGGTGAAGATGGAACAGAGCAAACACCAAAGGCTGGCGGTTTAATACAGCAGTTAATTGGTACTAGAACAAACAGAACTAGAACTGTACTTGTAAGATTTGATCCAAGAGAAAACAAAGTTCCACTCCCAACACAGAATGATTTGTTTGTATCGCAAGAGTTTGGTTAATTCTCTTAACTGAAAAAACTGTTTGTGATTCATGGCAGACTATCCAATTATTACAGGTGTTGTAATTACTGCTAGTCCAAAAATTACTTCACCTACTGCAAGAGATGCAAATGCAGAATGGTTCCTAGCCGAAGATGATGTTGTTACATTACTTTCAAATGTAAATAGACTTGCAAGAGTTACTGTAACATTCTCATATTCTATATCAACTGTTGTAGAATACACACTGGATAGTGGAACTACATGGGTTGCATTTAACAACGGTGATGCTGTTGTTGGTGGACAGGAAAGATTCATCTCAGTTACTACAGGAAATATGTTAAATTTTAGGGCCACATTAGCTGGCACATTAAACCGCTGCATAGTGAGTGTGCCTTAGAGTTGCCAATATATCAGATAGAGCCACCACAAGGCTACACATCAGAGCAACAATTACAAATTATTGGCAGGCCGCCAGTTCCACGATTTGTTCCACCACAAGGAATAGCGCAAGGGGATGTGCCGCCACCGGGAACAGGATTTTGGATTAATGATGCTAGTGCAATGTTTGTGACAGACACGGGAGATAATATGGTGTTTACTTCTACATAATGGCTGACATACGAATTAAAGATCTAACATCAAAGGCAGCAGTAACTGCTACTGCTGAATTTGCCGGAGAGGATGAATTTTCAGAAAGTTTTGCAACAAGAAAATATTTGATTACAGACTTTCAATCGCCCTTACAAGATAACGTAGATGGGAATCAAAAAAATATTACAAATTTAGCAGCAGTAGAAATTGGTGATGCAACTGCAAACACTGAATTTACAATTTCAAAAGGAGGTACATCAGGGGAATTTGACATTACTGCTGGAACCGGTATCATAAGTGCCACACATAATTTCCAGTCTATAAACGGAATGATTACACAGCAGATGAACACAGTAGGTAATGAATTTACTGGAATGCAGACAGCCCAAATTACTAATGCATTAGCTACAGGTACTGGCACTTTTTTTTCTTACAATCATATTATTCAAGTAGCAAATGATTCAGGTACAAACCCTATTGTAACTTTAAAAGCTAGTCGTGTGGGTACACCTGATGTTGTAAGTAGACCAATATTTGCATTTTTCAACAACACTGCAAAACTTTGGGAAATAGATAATGACGGAGTTGTAGATTCACAAGGCAATAGACTAGCAAACTTGGAAGATCCTACACTTGCACAAGATGCAGCTACCAAAAATTATGTTGACACATTACTTACTGGAACAAATGAAGCTGGCATATTCAGTTGTTTTGAGCAATCAGTTCCACAATCTGTTACATCATTATTTCATCCTATAAGTGGAAGTTTTCCGGGAGTCTCAGGTAGTGCAGAAACAGCTACACAGATAGTCCCAGCAGATATGACCGTAAGAAATCCTGTTGCCTTTATTGAATCTAATACAGGAGTTGGGGCAAATGTAGCATCTATACATTTGTTTGTTAATGATGTCCTATCTGTAATTTCTGTACCTGTACCGGGTGGTGCAACAGGTGCAATAAATGGTTCTGGAGTTGTGCAATTATCCAAAGGTGATAGAGTGTACATAGAATCAGATGTTACAGCTCATACCAATGAAGTACAGATTCTATCATTTTCTATGGTGCAAGATATTGTTTCACCCGGATCTATTACACCTGAAATTACAACATGGGCAGCCACTGATGAAGATTCACCATTAGTAACAGGATTACAATACACGACAGAGGCAGCCCTTGAAGATGTTGTATTAACTGATGTTATACTGTCACTCAAAAATGCACCAACAGGGAGTGACGTAATAGTTGACATAAAACAAGAAACGTTTCTAAATAGTAATGACTTTGAAACAATTTTTACTACAAGACCTAGTATTCTAATAGATGATTATTCAAGTGCAATATCTGCCTCATTTAGTGAACCAATTTGGAATGCACAAAGAAGATTACAAATTTTAATTGATACAAATGATTCATCCTTTACTGCTTCCGGGCTAAAGGTGACATTAAAGTAAATGCGAAATTCAGCATTACAAGTATTCAAAGGTGGATGGCAAGAACTAGAAAATGCAGTAAAGACTGACAATAAAGGAAGTGTAACATTACCTGAGCCGGGATTTATCGGTGGCGAGTTCATAAAGCCTGACGGAACAGTAATTTTTGCATCACAGAATAATGTTTCATTCCCAAAGATGTTAGCTTACCAACTTTCTGTTCCTTGGGATATAGACAGTGTTGCAAGTACACCATTTGCAGAACTTGATTTGGATGAAACAAATCCTTTTGGAATTTTCTTCAAGTTTGATGGCACATCAGCATATTATCTTAACGGTGGATCACCTCGGGCAATTACACAAATCCCACTTGGTACACCTTGGGATATAACAAGTGCAGGTGCAGAAATCCTAGTAAACATAAATGGACTTGTAGATGGGTCAAGAGGTTTAGCAATTAGTACCACTGGTGATAAAATATTCATCACAGATAATTCAGGACATTTACACGAATCAAATGTACTTGGTACACCTTGGGACATTACAGATATAACAAGTTTCGGGCAGTTTACACCTACTGGTGCATCCAGTCTAAGAGGTGTGACATTTTCACCCACTGGAAACAAAATGTATCTTGGTGATGTTGTAGTTGATAGATTACAAGAATTTGATTTACCTGTTTTTTTTGCTACAACTCTAGCTGGAGGTGACGCACCACAACTTGTAACCACATTTACAATGATTAATCCCGCTGGATTGCAAATAAGACCAAATGGTTTACAGTTATTTGAGTTTGATGGCGGTACTAATACAAATAGATTTGAGATACCAGTACAGTTCCCCTTTGATATTTCAAAAATGTCAATATTCGATATTTCCCTATCAATTCCTAATTCACCTAGAGCTGTAACATGGAAGCCTGACGGTAGTAAATTTTTAGTAATTAAAAATAGTGATGATGAAATATCCGAATGGGATACTGCATTTCCTTGGAATCTAAATGGTGCAGTAGAAGGTCTTGTTAGTTCAGATGTTGGCCCCGGTGGGTTAGGGCTTGATGATACCCCACAGGGAATGTTTTGGAGACCTGATGGCATGAAATGTTGGTTTGTAGGAACACAATTTAATACAATCTACGAGCTAGACGCTGCGACACCTTGGAGTAGTAATGGTTTAACTGACTCTGGAGTGTCAAGGATACTAAATGGTACTCCAACAGGAATTTGGTTTAGTCCTGATGGGTTGAGACTTTATGAATCAAATACTCTGAGTGGTGGTGTTATCAGGCAATATGGTATGAGTACACCGTATGACATTGTAAATATGGTAGCAGGCCCTTCACTTCTTGTTGGAACTAATGCTGGATCTCCAAGGGATGTATTTTTTAGTCCAGATGAAAGAAACATGTACATTCCATCTAATGATGAGGATGCTATTGTAAGATATAGATTTTCTATTTCTAAAGATGTGTCTAGTGGTGCATTTGTAGACTTTTTGGATGTAACAACAGATGGTGTTTCACCACAGGGGGTATTTATTCGAGGGGATGATGGAAAAAGAATCTATGCAGTAGATGGTGGTGCAAATTCAATTTACATGTATTACATGGATTCAGAATTTAACACCAATATACTCACAGGCTTTGGTGATGATCTTATAGATAATGTTGGAGATGATTTGGTGTTCGCTTGATTACTTCTCTAATGTGATTATCAAAATTATTTTTTGTGGCAAAGAAAACAATTGACGAGTTAGCAGATGGTGAAAGTATCAGAGAGTCTACAGCAGTTGTAGCATTTCAGCAAGGTAGTACAACATTCAAAGGCTCTGCTGTTCCAGTTTCAGAAAACACAGAATACATATCAAACCAAGCACAGTTAGAATCAATTTTTGGCTCTTTACTAATAATTCCTACAGATACTAACGTTACCTTGGAAATAATAGAGTCATTTACAATGACTACACACTTTCAGATAGGTGATGATGCAACTTTGCAATTACACGCATCACCTAGTGGCACAGAAATTTTTTGGGATGGTACAGGTGCGTTATTTCAGAATCAGAATCCAACAAATGAGATAGATGGAATAAGATTACTTGATGTTAATTTTGATGGAAATGGAACAAATTCACTTTTTGATATTAAAGTTGGTGCAAACTCTGCTGTCATCATTGAGGATGCATCTTTTGGTGCATTTGATAGGATAGGAATACTAGAGCAGGGAATTTTGGCGGCAAGTGATAGTGTCTTTACTTCATTTACAAATGGAATTTTACATGTATCTGCGACAAGTGATTTTATTGATAATATTTTATTTTTTAATTTTAGTGGCACTCCTACAACTATGTTTACTTTTCAGGGGGGCAATCCAAATGTGTCTATATCAAATTGTGAGTCAACAACAATAGTATCTGGGGATGCGTTTTTCTTTTTTGATCCAAACTCAGCTACTGCCTCTTTTGTTGTAAGTGGTTGTAAAGTATCTGGACAAGATTTTTATCAAACAGGTTCAGATATTTCAGTAACAAGTGTAACTGACAATTCAGGGCAAGCTCTATTCAACAACGGAGGTGACAATCTTCTAACAGTTGGTCAGGCAGTAGTTCTCACTGGATTCGGCGTATATACAAATGCAACCTATATCGTAACTGCTGCAACAGCTACAACATTTGAGGTAGGCTTAGGATTTGGTGGAAATGATACTGGAACAATAAATGAAAGTTCACTAGATCAAACAGACAATCGTGTCACTGCAAGAAATAATCCGGGACAATCTCAAAGCATGGCACAAGCTGAGGGAAGATCAGGAAATGCTATTTCATTTGTTGCTGTTGTTTCTACATTCACTCCACTGCAAGATACAACACCAACAGCAGGGGATTTTGTGCAAGATGTGGCAACAGAAAGATTTACAGTTGATACATCTACGGGATTAATAACATACACTGGAATATCACCATTATCTGCAACCATATCTTTTGAATTTACAATATCAAAAGATGGTGGTGGTACAGATACTGGTACAGTCAGCTTGTTTCAAACAGGTTCACAACAAATCAAAACTGATAAACTATTATCAATCACTACTACAGTACAGGATGTTTCCTATAGTGGTGGATTATTTGTCATATCACCAAATGATACATTCCAATTAGAAATAGATAATGATGCTGCATCTACAATAAATATTACTAATGTTACTATGCTAGTATCACAGCAGTAATACTTCTTTTTAGATAAAAATCAAAATTTTATTTATGGCAGCCACATTTAACATAGTTGCAGATACTGCTGGAGCTGATACAGCCCCGGGTACATCAACAGTAGTTGATGCTCTTTCCCCTGCAAATGTGAGATTTTCTACTGCTGATAATGCCGAAGTAAATTTGTTAAATCCCATTGAGATACCAACTGTTGCAAGTACAGTATATTCACGATGGAAATCATTATACCTTCAATGTTTAACTGCTCCTGACAATGCGGTAGATACTCTTCTGTTTTTTACAGATGGGACAGTTTATGGTAGTGGTGTTGATGTGTTTATTGCAAATGACACTCTTGTAAAGAGCTCCACTTCTAGCACTGGATATCAAATTTCAGATTTAAGTAATGAACCAATGACAGATAGAGGTGATATAACTGGTGAGACAAATATTTCAAGCTTTACTGATCTTGCGGCTAAAACCATAGGAATTTCTGAGACGGGTAATTTAATTAATGCAATAGGTGAAACATCAAACTATCTAGTTTTACAAATGCAAGTAGATGAAACCGCATCTCCGGGAACCCTTTCTACTGAAACATTGACAATACAATATGATGAAACGTAAATGCAAAACTATCCAGCATCAGACTATTTAGAGGCTTTTTGGAAAGTAATACATTATGACAAGTCACAAATCAATCAAGGCCATCAAACTTATTCAAAAATTGACCGCAAAAATGCAGAGTATTTTGAGTTATATCAAAATGGGAAAATAATATTCTCTGAAAAAATTAACAATTGTACTCTAGTCCATAGAATGCGAGTTAGACGAAAGTTATTTAATTTTAGTGAGGCAAAAAAAACAAGAATACTTGCATTACTTAAAAAAAATTCAGACGAGTCAAAAAATATTTCATTTACTGTAATTAATGGTAATTTAAAACAAACTTATTCCTTTGATCCTAATTTATCTAGGATTTTTTATTTTTACCAAAATGGAAAGATACAGAAAAAAAACGCTTTTGAAAATATAGAACCATTCAGACCGATATTCTTGCGAGATGAAGAACTTGCTAATTTGAATGGTGATGATTAATGGTAAATTTTTTAGCAATAGGTGGTGGTAGTAGTGGATTATTTGTTGTTCCTGTAACTGGAGGGACAGCTATTAACATTCCTGTAACTGGAACTGCAACACCTTTTGTTAAAAGAACATACATTAAAAATAATTTAATCTACTATGTTGATACTGCAAACAATATTTTGGTATCTGTTAAAATAGATGGAAGTGATAGAACAGAAATTCCTTTTCCAGATATAGGGGGAACTTTAGAAGATGTAGCAGTAAATTCTAATCTTATTTTTGTATTAATTTACGTTGAAAATGATGAATTTGTTTACTCTATGAATTTAGACGGAACAAATCAAGTTTTCCGACAAACTGAATCTGTGAATCTTACTGTAGGAATAGAGTGTGATGAAACAAATTATATTTTAATGATAGGCGTTTTCGGAAAAGGTAGAAGTAGATTTGATGTTTATTTAATTAGTAATGATTCACTCGTTTTTAATGGTTCAACAAGTACAGGACAAGGAACTTCAAATGATGTAGCTTTTACATCCCCTATAATTTATTTTCCTACTCCTGATGAAGACAAAATATTTGCTATTGATATTTCACTAAATACTGAAACTAATACTAATGTAACTAGTACCGGTATTACCACAACATCAGATTCTAATTTTATCTATTATGCTCCTAGTGGAACAATTAGAAAACTGGATTTAACCACACTAGCAAACGATACTCTCATTTCAATAACAGGATTACCATCCAGCATAGATGGAATTTCAGTAGGATTGTTAAATATTAAGGAATTTACAATAGACGCAAATTTGATGGGGACAATCCTAAAAACTTTCACAATAGATGCAAACCTCAAGGCACATAATCTAAAATTAATTACAATAGACTCAAACCTAAAGGCTATTACACCAAAAACTTTCACAATAGATTCAACTCTAAAGGGAACAGTCCCAAAATCTTTCACAATAGATGCAAACCTCAAGGCACATAATCTAAAATTAATTACAATAGACTCGTACCTCATTGGAACAAAAACAAAAACTTTCACAATAGACTCTTACCTTACTGGAACAGTCCCAAAAACTTTCACAATAGATAGTGTTCTTGTTCTTAGACCTACAAAAACATTCACCATTGATGCTAGACTTGTAGAAATGATATTCCTAAAAACTTTCACAATAGATTCAAATCTGATGGGAACATTCCCAAAAAACTTTACAATAGATGCAAATCTCAAGGCACATAATTTAAAATTAATTACAATAGACTCTTACCTCATTGGAACAAAAACAAAAACTTTCACAATAGACTCTTACCTCATTGGAACAAAAACAAAAACTTTCACCATTGATAGTCTCTTAAAATTATTTGACTCCAAAACTTTCACAATAGACTCTTACCTTACTGGAACAGTCCCAAAAACTTTCACAATAGATGCTCGTCTAGTTAATAGAATAAGTAAAACTTTCACAATAGATGCAAACCTCAAGGCACATAATCTAAAATTAATTACAATAGACTCAAACCTAAAGGCTATTACACCAAAAACTTTCACAATAGACTCGTATCTCATTGGAACAAAAACAAAAACTTTCACAATAGACTCTTACCTTATTGGAACAAAAACAAAAATTTTCACAATAGATTCAAATCTAATGGAGACAATCCCAAAAACTTTCACAATAGACTCTTACCTTATTGGAACAATCCCAAAAACTTTCACAATAGATGCAAACCTCAAGGCACATAATTTAAAATTATTCACAATAGACTCTAATCTTAGATCTATCAAAACAAAAACTTTCACAATAGATTCAACTCTAAAGGGAACAGTCCCAAAATCTTTCACAATAGATGCAAACCTCAAGGCACATAATCTAAAATCTTTCACAATAGATTCTAGTTTAGTTCCATTTGAACAAGATATTTCTAAAATAACAAAAGCGAGTCTATGTGTTAATGATTCATCATCATCGGAGTTGTGTGTATGACTACTGACAAATTTTCTCTAGACCAACAAGATGTTCAATGGAAGGTAAAACTATTAGACTGTCAGACAGATACGGTTTATTCACTTACTGACATTGAGGATGTATTCATTACATTTTACAAACCTGATGGAATTAAATTTTCAGAAGAAGGCTCATTAGTTGAAGATTTACCTGACAATCCGGGAGAATTTAATATTGTATATACAAATGCTGCACCTTCTGATTCAATACTTGATCTTGTAGGATTTTGGCAGTACACAGGATCTTTTACATTAACTGATACTGCAAATGTGGCAACTTCACAAAGAGCAAACTTTAGGGTGGGATAATTGGTTGCAGTTGATCATAATACAAACATTCAGAGAATTATTGATGTTATAAAATCTGATACATCACTTTTTGATGATGGTGCAACAGTAGGGTTGTTGCGTGCAGTAAACTTTGGGGATCCGGCAAACAATACAAAACAAGCACAAAAACAAATCCCCTACGCTTATGTAACTACTGCATCTGATTTACAGGAGACATCCCCTGAAATTGGTGTATCAATACCTGATAATGTAAAATCAGTTACAGTTGAATATCAAATTGTTATAGTTGCACAGTCAAGGACTAGAACTGAACCTAGTCAAAAACAACTGTATGATTTGGTAAAAAACATGAGACTGATGACAGAGGCAGATCCAGTATTTTCAGATCCTGATGATATTGGAACAGATCCTATTTTTATTAGAAGTATAATCAGCAATGTAACTTGGGAGGAACAAACCCGAGGCCAGTTAATTACTGTAATCACCATGACCTTATTATCAACAATAGGGGCATTATTTTTTCTTACAGTTCCCGGTATTGATGATCCAATACCATTAATCTCAAAACCAATTGATACTGATACTGATAGTATTGAGGACATTATGGATGATACTCTAATTAGAAAAGACATCGCACCAATCAAATCCACAAGAAATATTTTTGCAGAATTTGAAACAAGCTCTACTGTATTAACCCAACTAAGAACACTAAAGGAGTCAAGGAGTTCAGGCAGTTACACCATTACATCTCCTACAGGTGATGAGACATTTATTGCCTATGTTACTGAAATAAAGAGTTCAACTGGATTCACTGATATGGAAACTAGTGTGATACAATTAGAGGTGGTAAATCCGTAATAATTCTCATTAAAACAAAATGCAAAAATTACTGTATTGGCATTTACTAATTTTAATCAAGCAGTAAACATTGCAAAAAAATTCAAGGGATATTTTCTAGTTACAGATAATGAATCAGGTGAAGCTGTTGAATATCGTTACAAGGAATTACAAACAGTTACAATTACCACAGTAGCTGATACTGAAAAGCATTATTCAGATGATGGTATAAAGAACTTAGAATCAATTGGTGATTCCAGCACATTCTCACTAACTACAAAAATGACTGCTGACTTGTGGGATATTGTATCTGCTGCTACTACTAACAATGAAAGACAAATAGGATTTTATCAGAATGCAATACTTACTGACAGAACAATTCCATTAATCACATTTGAAGGAATTAATGAAACAGAAGCTACTAGCAATAAATTTGTCCATGTAAAATTTACCGCTTATGTCTTAAACATACAACAATCAAGGGATCCATCTAGTGGAGCTGACAACATTACCATAACTGGTGAGATAAGGACACTACTCGAATCTATCCTTACTAGCGCAGCATGAGTCTGGATATTTCCACACATGGAGATGTGATGAAGTTATTATTTAACATAACAAGATTTGAGTTACAATATACTAGATTCATTGAAGATGCCAGCCGCATAATAATTGATGAGGAAATACTACAGCCAATAAAAAACAAAATGAAATCTTTTGGTTATTCTGAAAAAATAATTGAAGGAACCCAGATTGACAATCTAATAATAACTACAGATGGATTTTTGCAGTTTGATGTAATATCCGAGTATAATACAAAAGATGGCTTTGATGTTGCAACAGCAAGAGAAGAGGGAACAAAAGATCACTTCATCAAACCCAAAGTAAAACTTGCGTTATCTTGGATAGTTGGAGGATTTGTTAAAGCCTTTTCTAAAGGCCATTGGATTAAGGGTTTCACCAAAAGCAATATCATAAAAAAAACAATAGAGACAAAATTTGAAACTGCTCAAAAAAGATTAGACGAAGCAACTATCAGATTTTTTAACGAAACGGTGAGTGCATAATGGCCTTAGTTCAACAGGTTAGATTTAGCATTTTTTCACAGCAAGAAATCAACGAACTACAAAACGAGGTAATGACATTAGAGCAATTAGCTGAACGTAAAGAAGCAGCAGAACAAAAAATTACACAATCAAAGCTAGAGAAAAGGGGTGGGATATTTGCACCAAATGAACTTGATGGTTCACTGCCGGGTGCAATTACAAAAAGACAAGGAAACGCGTTAATTAGTAGAGTAGAGGATGCAAAACTTGCAAACAGTGTAAGATCCACTGACAAGACATCTGCTGCGCCATTTGTAAGAAGTAATGCGTTTAAAAAAATTCAAGGGGAAGTTGACTTGCTACAGGCAGGTCAGAAAAAAACAACAGAGGCACTTTCATTTTTAACTAACTTTCAAGGCACTGCATTTACAAAACTAATAGGAGCTGGTAGCAACTTTTTACCAATAGGCTTTGCGCTATCTGTTGCCACTACAGTTTTTGCATTAATAGAGTCACAGTTTGGTTCAGGTGGAATTTTTGATAGAAGAAAAAAAGAACTAAACTCTATAAAATCTCTAATCGGTTTAGAAAGGGAAACTGACATTATTGGTGGTGAGACATTATTTTTGGGAAACCCCACACTTGTTCAGGGTGTTGCAGTAAATCAGACAAGCAATACTGAAAATTTACGAGATGGTCAAAGGAGGTTTGTACTAAGGAGTAATGGTTACTAGTGCCATTTACTAGCCCTGCCCTGTATTTTAGAACATTTGGTACTAGAACCGATGTAACCTCGGATCCGGCAGATTTGAATACTAATCAAATCTTACAGTTTGATTCTACAAATAATATAGTAGAGATTGTAGATAACGCATATCAGAATAATGTCTCAGTAGATCCAGCTACAAATCCTGATGGCTCAAAGAAAACATTCCTACAAGATAACGGAAGACTAGAAGATATTGTAATAGTTAGTGGAAAAATATTAAACACAGAATCTGCTTTTTTAACAAAGCTAAGAACATTTTCACGCAAATTACAGATAGAGCCATCCTTTCATAAATTTGGAATATTTGGATTTGCATATCCTGTTACAACTATTTTTAGTCTTGATCCTAATGACACTGTAGGTTATTTTATAGATAAACTGCAACTCAACACTGCCGGACAGAAAAAAAGCCAAGTGGCATTTATTTTGACATTAAAAACTGGTGGAGTTTTATCTTAATGTCATCTGTGGTTTTATCTTATACTGCTACAGTTACACTAATTGATAATACTGCTGGCACTATTACACCAATTACCATTGCAGGGGATACTAGTGGCTCTCTTGGAACAGGAACTGATTATTTAGTAGATTTAAAATTAACATCTTCTGGAATTAAAAAGACTAGAAACGGTGTGCTAAAACTCCGTTCAGTAGATGGGATATTTATCACAAATGGCCCAATACTAATTGATTCAGAAACCAAATCAAAGTATTGGATTGATGCACAAATTACACAAAAAGATACAGATGGTGATGATGTTGTAGGTGAGTTATTCAGATTCCAAATAGGAACGCCAATTATAGAAAATACAGACAAGGGCTTATTTTTAACATTGCCACTTTCTGCAATAGAGTATAGGTTACGAGAGTCCCTTGATTCAGAGCAATTAATTTTACAAACACCAAAAGAGGCATTTGTCAGTAGGGTTACAAATTATTTTAATCATCAAGGGTTTAATTCCCCACTAATTGTAATTAATAATTTATCAGACATTGATTTACCTGATGACAATGTTCTAAAACAAAACTGGTTATCGCAGGGGCCAATAACTGCGCAACGTTCTCTTGTTGAAATTATTGAAAGACTTGCAAATCCGGGAGTAGTTGGTGGCGCGTTTCAGGATTTTTATTATTATTTTGAACCTGATGTAAATGCAACAAAGACAGTATTTATCAAAGCAGAAGAGTTTGGGGCTAGATCTTCTAATGTAATCCTTGATGTGCTTGCCCCTACTGGAACCACCACAGAAGAAAAACAGACATTCCAGACAGATAATTTAAGATTTAAAAATGTAGTAATTGCAAGAGGCTCTAATAGCTCCCACCGTTTACCAATGGAGCATACTAGGTTTTCATCAGATGTAGAACATGCAAAGGTATCAGATACTTACAGCGCAGTTATTTCATACAGTTTAGGGGAGTATGTGCAGTTTGATATTGGCAGTGGTGACATTCAACTATTCAAGTCACTAGTTGATGCCAATCTAAACAACACACCAAACACATCTCCCACTCAATGGCTTAACCTTAGCACCACTACAATATTTTCGCCTTGGACAAATGATTCAGACTTTTGGACAACAAACTCCGCAGGCCATGACTCTGCACCATCACCATTTGTAGGATTTGCACTTGACATGAATTTTGCAAGAGCAGACTATGACAGAACAGATGTGTATAACGAGTTTGAAACAATATCTTTCAAATGGGTTACAAAGGTCGGTGTTAATGATCCTGACAATGAACCATCTGATGAAATTTTTGATGGACAAAGATACATTGTAGGTGATACTCCCACAGGTGATTTTGCAGGCAATGCAACAAAACTGGCACAATTTGATACCTCAGTTAGTCCAGCAGTATGGCGGTTTTCAAATGATCCTATATTTGTTGCAGGCAGTCCACCACAACAAGACAGCGTTCTTGATTTGGCTACTGGTCAGATATACAAATGGAATGATACCACATGGGTTGTAGCTTGGACATTAACAACAGATGCTGGCATATCATCACCATTACATCCCATTAAGAGCATTGCAAATGTTACAGGTGCAACTAATGTAAACTCTGCAATAGAGTTTGAATATGATTGGGATACCGTATCTGATGTAAGAAATCAAGCAAGCAGAGGCGCTTGGTGGCATTTACTATTTCCATTTCCAAGACAGGCAAACGCTACTGCTGGGATTGATGTCGGTGATTTGTACAAGCAGCCAATATTGGATTTTATTAATTTGGATATTACACCAAAGGGATTATCTGGATGGAATAACGGTAGTGACTCAGAAGATCTAGGAAATCTTAGGGGCGTTAATGTAAAGATGAGATTATCCATTAGGGATGATTCAAACGATTTAATTGATTTTATTTATGACATGCCGATAGTTTGGTGGTTTATTGATAAATTTGATAGAATAGTTTACACTGAAACTAAAATAAGAAGAAATGGTGAGTGGGATACCATAGCATTCCCTGCTGGCCCTGATGCTAAAATGCAATTATACGATAATAGAATTGATGAGCTTGTAACATTACTAGGATACACATTACCATTTAATTTCTTTTTACAGGAAAAAGAATACACAGGTGTGCGCTTTGATTGGAGAAACGTCAAGGGGATGGGATGTTTTTACAAAGATGCCTATGATCAAAACTTTTTTTACAAAAATGCTGAGACTGACTTGTTTGATAATTTCATTCAGCACATTACACAAGTAGGTTTGCAGTTGTTATCAGGCTTTGAGGCTCCAATTGCAAATGTAGTAATTGATACTGCAAAACTTGCACTAGATGAGCTTACATTAATTAAAGATTCTTACGTTTCTAGTAGAGATTCATCTGAGGATAATTCCAGACAAAAATTAGCAAATGTAACATCACAAGGCGATTACATCAACTTGAAAACAATTGCTCAGGGTGTAGAGGCAAGAGATGCGTTTTTTCCACAGTTTCAGACATTAGATGGGTATGGTGATGTGAGATTAAGATTAGGATTAACTTTTGTAGCGCAAGGAACTAGAGTGCCAAGCAGTCCGCTTACAATGGTGGTAGGTGAGGTAACACATTCCATTACACAAAACAAAGGGTACAGAATAGAAGTGATAGGAGTCAAAAAATTCACTGTATCATCATGAGGAGGTATAATGGCATATAGAATAGATGATGATGAGAATAGAACACAGGACATTCAAGATCAAATTGATTCATTGGAAGTTCAAACATTCTCCACTGAAGTTGTAGCAAGAAATGAATCCACACGAAACACAGGGGTACAGACAGGTGAAGGAGCTGCAACTAATCCATATCCCCAATGGATTCCAATAAGGGATTTTGGAGATGTTGGGCTAGTTACACAGGAAATTGTACTAAACAGAACAGACAGTCATGTAGCAAAAATGACTATAATTGGTGATGTGGACTTTGCCTTTTCGATCCCACCCGGAACAAACAAGATGATGTGGTTTATTTTAGATGTTACAATAGATGGTACAGGGGGTTATGCAATTAATCTCCCCGGAACTGTAGAGCCTGCAAGTACAACTATTGATAATACCGCTAATGCAAGAACTATACTAAGATTTACAACAACTGATGGGGGTGCAACATACCAAGCTGAGAATCTTGTAAGTAGTGGCGGTAATGGTGATTCTCCTCCATTTTTTGACAATATTGATCTCATAAAAAATTCCGCAGATCCTACAAAATTACTACGATTTAGTGCTGCATTAATATCATCAAATACAACTAGAACTTTATCAGTACCGAATAGTAGTACAACTTTAGCTGGGTTAGGTGTAGTTAGTCAATTATGGACTGGAACTAATGCGTTTATTGGAACTACAACTGTAATAGATGTTAGTTTTGGAATTAGAGATAATACAGACAATACTAAAGTTGCTTCTTTTAATTCATCATTAATATCATCAAATACAACTAGAATTTTATCACTTCCAA
>SDBT01003654.1_pt1 | contig 26477 bp, 27 predicted proteins | sample 2277101 | NCBI WGS metagenome assembly SDBT01 (sample SAMN10404973, study PRJNA504765) | marine sediment metagenome | isolation source: marine sediment core GS10_PC15, 103 cmbsf | place: Arctic Ocean: Southern Knipovich Ridge | collected 2010 | reverse complement strand
TTTTGATATTGAAGGGGATTATTTTAAAAACCGCTTCGATACACAACCGTGGATCTTGAAGTATAAGAAACAACAAGCCGATGGTCCATTTTGGGACAGGGCTTCTTTAAATAGAGATTACTCGTTAATCGATATCCCCATTTTTATTGTCGGGGGGTATTATGATGGTTACCGGGATTTCGTGCCGAGAATGGTGCAAAATGCCGACGTCCCTTACAAAGCGCTACTAGGCCCATGGAATCATACTTTCCCTCACAATGCTCACCCAGGGCCTGCTATTGAATGGCGAGAGATGGCTGTGCGTTGGCTGGATCATTGGATGAAAGGAAAGGACACAGGTATTTTAGAAGAACCGTCGGTCTACTATTACCAACGTGACTGGCACGAACCGGGAGAGAAACTTACGTATATTCCTGGTCGGTGGTACACTGCCCAGCAGTGGCCCGAAACCAGGGAATCCATTCTTTACTTAAACCAGGACCACCGTTTAGTAAGCACACCTGCGCAATTTCAACATTCACTCGTTTACAACCCCACTACTCCCGACGCTACTGGCAGGGCCTTGTGGTGGGGCGACTGGAAACCGGATCAAAAAAAGACAGACGCACACAGCTTGGTCTACGACTCTGAACCCCTTACCGAAAGCTTAGCCATAATTGGAATTCCTCGGGTGACTTTGCAAACGACTACCGATGCGCCAGCAGCCAATTGGTTCGTGCGATTATCCGATATAGCACCCAATGGCATGGTTACTTTCGTTACTGGAGCCGGTTTTAATGCCAACCATGTGGAATCTGCAGAAAAACCGATCCGTTTGATCAAGGATAAAATTTATACGCTTAATATTGATTTGCATGTCACTTCATGGACCTTTCAAAAAGGACATAAGATTCGAATCTCTGTAAACAATGCCCAATGGCCCATGATTTGGCCTTCTCCATATACCATGACGACCTCGATCAGGTCGAATGACAAGCTGAAATCATTTTTGAAATTACCGGTGCCCATCGAGCCAACACCACTGGCAAAACCTTTTCCAAAGCCTGTGGCAGGACCGCCGAAGTTGGACGGTTATGAATCCATCGTTGAAGGAACGGGTTCTGGCTATGCGGAAATAGAAGACAGCGTGCGAGACGAACGCACACGCACAACAACTATACTGGCCAGGAATTCAGGTAGCAATAAATACCCATGGGGAATTCACCATTACACGGAATTGGTAACATACATAGCAAATGATGCTAAGCCTGCAAACTCCAGTGTCCAGAGTACCTATACCATTTCCGTTGAACTCAAAGACCGAATCTTAAAATGGACCGGAATCCTCGACTTTTCCAGTGATGAAAAAACTTTCTTCTATAAATACAAAAGAATATTAGAGAAAAACGGAAAAGTGATAAAAGAAAAGGAATGGGTAGAAGACATTCCAAGATTATGGTAAACCCCGGGAAAATTAAAGGTGTCAGCTACCTAAGGCACAAGGCAGAAGGCATAAGGCAGAAGGAAAGAGCCACAGATTTGTAAAAACAAGGCATAAGGCAAAAGGCATAAGGCAGAAGAAAAACAGCCATCCGCCAGAGGCGGATTTCGCTACGCTCAACACGGACACGAAGAAAATGAACATCCAACGGTATAAATTCTAAATACTAATATCTATCCGCCGAAGGTTCGCCTGAGGCGAATTTTACTCCGGCTTAGCCGGACTAAACAATATCTAATGACCAAAATCCTAATGTTCGAAACAAAAGATCATTAACCGCGGATTTCGCAGATTTCACGGATTTTTATCCCGCAAAGGCGCCAAGGCGCGAAGAAAAAGTACCGGACACCTTTAATTCATCCCTAGTTTCTTAATTCATCGTCAGTTCATTAGGTATTTTATATGATAACCAAACATCATTACTTGTACGAATCAATAACTCGAAAGGCGTATGAAAACCTAAAGTTCGAGCAATGCGGCTATTATCGACACAAATTAATGCCCTTTCGTGAGGTACCCATTTAATGGGTGCTATTTTAGATTTAGATGTGTCTTCCAAATACGCATCAGCTTGTGCTATAGAAGTTAAACACTTCGCGTATTTTTCAAATAAAGCTTCGTCTGACAATGTATCCAAATAGCTTTTTATTGTCATAAAATCGCTTGGTGAGTTATTTGCTACAGCAGATGAGGTTATAAGTTCCCGCAAGATAGTATGATTGAATTCTACAATTTCTAATGCTTTTAATTTCATTCTGTTAATAAAACCCACTATGCAACCTCCAAATATTTCGTATTATTATCGTTAGTCGGCGAATCCAAGCGATCATTGGCCCGATTGAGCACATGGTAAGCGTAACCACCTAACATTATCCGCTTTGGTCTTCCCATAAATCAATAATTACAGAAATATATTATAATGCAAGCTAAAAGGTTCTACCTAAGGCACAAGCGGACACCTTTAATTCTCGTGGCTTGCCAAACAGACCGCCAGCGGGTATAATCCCAGCGATAAGGAACTTTAGCGAAAAGGGGACATTATGTTAGACGAACTCAACAACGCCGCAACAGAAAAAAACAATGACTGTGGGATTGTAACTGAGAATTATTGCCGGAAAAGATGTGGGGTTAAGAACAACTATCCTCAATGTGATAACCCTGTACAACAAAAAAATGTTGATGCCGCCAAGAAATGGATTAAGCAACGTTGCTGGAAAAGAAAGACGATAAACTATAGGTATTCAAGCTATGGTTTCAAGCATGTCATGGAGGCTGAAACTAGAATTTATGTTACGAATGGCGATTTTATAAAGGCCGCAACGCTTCTGGGCTATAAAGCAAAGCGTGTAAATTATCCAAACTGCTCTTTTAATATGGGCATAAAAACTGAGCACAATAAGCGATTTTGGAATATGTAAGAGTATGGAAGAAAATGAAAGCCAAGACAATCTAAAAGAGCAAGCGAATAGCAAGATAACTGGTAAGCAAAGTTCTTTTGGCAAGGCACTCGACAAACTGTTTTTTACTCTGGGGAAATTTAAGGTGTCCAGCCTGCCCCGCTCAACACGATTGGTGCTGGGGCACCTTTTTTAGGTCTTCCTCTGGGTCTCAGTGTAGAATTCAGGTTTAATTTTGCAGCGGTACGTTTTACCCAACCATTTTCACCCAGTGGCGCCCCATGAGTGATACTATGAGAAATCTTACCCTGATCTTTGCCGGCAATATTCCGGCATACCAGTTGCGCCCAATTACAGCGAATTTTCCTTACGGGGCAATTATTTATTCTTCTTTGCCTGCTTCAACTTTCGTTTTTCCTTTGGATTAAGAGCTGCTTTTTTCTGGCTTTCCTTTTTACCTTTATTCCTTTTGCCGCCATCGCCCATGTTGGTCTCCTTTTCCGATTAATAACAATGGTTATATTCTGTACTTACTCAGTATCGCCCTGATTGTCACTGACTTGCCTTTGATCTTTATTGGCAATAATTCCTTTAATTGCCGGGCCAAGTGCCGGCGATCCTTCTACAGACTGTCATTATACCCGGAACGAAGAGGCTTACAAGAGGTTTATCGTTTCGGTGACAATGGCTCGATTCTTCAACTCATCGAATATATTGTCAAAGTCCCGATTTATCGGGATAACTTTTCAGATGGCAGGGGTGTTGGTTTCAAAAAGATTGTTTCAGGAAATCCGGGGCAATGTTAATTTGGGTAGAGTTTGGTAGGATTTTTGGGTTTTGCCCAAGCAAAATGACGCGAAAAAACGCTAATATGTCGCAAATAAGGGTTTTCTTTTTGTCGCGGGCGGGTTATACTCCTGCAACTCAATAGTACAATGATCGATAGCATACTCAAACTGACCGATGGTCAGTTTGAGAGTGTAAAGCTTAAAGTGTAAAGTGCAAAACTAAGGATTCGACCACCTTGGGCGTAAACTGTCGGTCGAGACTATTTTAACAAAAAAACAAACTAACATACCCAGATATAGTAAAGCGAGTTACGCTCAAAATAGCTGATTTTTCGGTCAGTACCTTGGGCATAAATTTGAGTAAACAAATCGAAATGCAACATTAAAAGAAAATGGGGCTTTAATTCAGGGAGACAGATAATGGGTCAAAACCATGCTTATGCCGCGATCGATCTTGGTGCCGAAAGCGGCAGGGTCGTTAAAGGTATTCTGGCTGACGGCAAACTTACGTTAGAAGAAATCAACCGGTTCAAAAACGGACTTGTTCCTATCAATGGGCACGACCACTGGAATCTTATTCGTTTGTATGAAAACATGATCGAGGCATTCAAGATCTGTGCTCAATCAGATGTTCCGATCGAAAGTATCGGGGTTGATTCCTGGGGTGTGGACTTTGCACTTCTGGCAGAGGATGATTCGCTTATGGGGCTGCCGGTGGCATACAGAGACAGCCGGAACGACGGCATGATGGAAAAAATGTTTGAAAAGATGCCCAAAGAAAAAATCTATGAAAAGACGGGCGGACAGTTCATGAAATTCAATTCTATCTATCAACTGCTTTCTCTGACCGAGGCCAAAAAGCCGTTTATGCCGCTGGTCAAAGATTTCCTGATGGTTCCGGACTATTTCCATTTCCTGTTTACCGGCAAGAAGACTAACGAGTATACCAACTCATCCACGACCCAACTGCTTAACGTCGAGACGGGGACATGGGACGAAGAACTGATCGAAACAATCGGAGTTGACAGGGGTATCTTCAAAGAACTTATTCAGCCGGGCACCGTGATCGGTCCTATTACCAAACAACTCCAGGAAGTTACCGGGCTTGGTCCGGTTCCCGTTGTTGCTCCGGGCACACATGATACCGCTTCGGCGGTCGCGGCTGTGCCTGCTGAAGGCGACAGCTGGGCCTATATCAGTTCGGGTACATGGTCCCTGATGGGTATCGAAGCTGACAAGCCGAATTCCACCAAAAAGGCGTTCGGTTATAACTTTACTAATGAAGGCGGAGTGTTTAAGACTATCCGCTTCCTGAAAAATATTATGGGCCTGTGGCTGGTGCAGCGATGCAGAGCGGCGTTCGATAAGGAAATCGATTATGCCACCCTGACTCAAATGGCTGCCGATGCACCGGCGTTTGTGAGTCTTGTCGACCCTGACAGGGATGAGTTTATGAATCCTTCTTCCATGACAGGCGCGATCGATGAGTTCTGCAAAAAGACAGGCCAACCGACGCCTGCTTCGGAAGGCGCTTATGTTCGCTGCTGCCTTGAAAGTCTTGCATTGCAGTATCGCTGTGTTCTTGAGATGCTCAGCGATGTTTATGATAAATCGTTCGATAAGATCAATATCGTCGGCGGCGGTACTCAGAATAAGCTGCTGAACCAGTTTACAGCCGATGCAACCGGTGCGACCGTTGTTACAGGACCGGTGGAAGCGACGATCATTGGTAATATCATTATGCAGGCGATCGGAATGGGGCACATTAAGGACCTTGCTGAAGGTAGAAGGGTTATTCGTGATTCGTTCGACCTCGAAACCTATAAACCAGCTAAAACCGCCGATTGGGATGAGCATTATAAAAGATTTATGGATCTGAAAAAGTAATAGTATACCCTTGAAGGGTAAGAAATTCCCGCGAGCAAAAATGTAAGTCGTTATCGCAACATTGATTGGCCGCGGACTGGCGGGAATTTTCAACTGGTATCAGTATACTTTAAATTAAAAGAAAGTGAGTGTGAACTATGTCAAAAGAGACTGTCGAAAAGGCTTATGAAATTGCCAAACAACAATACGCGGCGATCGGGGTGGACACCGAAGCCGCTCTTAAAAAACTTGAAACCGTGCCTGTATCCATGCATTGCTGGCAAGGCGATGATGTTGGCGGTTATGAACACGTTGGCGGCACCGAATTAAGCGGCGGTATCCAGGCGACAGGTAACTATCCCGGTAAGGCTCGTACTATCGATGAGCTGCGGACTGATATCGAAAAGGCTCTTGCACTGATCCCCGGTAATCATCGTCTCAACCTGCACGCCTGTTATCTCGATAACGGCGGTAAGTTTGTGGACCGTGACGAAATGAAAGCGGAACATTTCCAGAGCTGGATAGACTGGGCCAAGGGCACTCTCCACGGTATAGACTTTAATGCGACTTATTTTTCGCACGATAAAGCTGCGGATGGTTTTACGTTGAGTCACCCGGATAAGGGTATTCGTGATTTCTGGATCGAACATGGCATTATATGCCGCAAGATCGGCAAAGAAATCGGCAAACAACTGGGCACTACAACCGTAACCAACTTCTGGATCCCGGATGCTTACAAAGATACGCCTGCTGACCGTGTTTCTCCCCGTGAACGTCTGGCTGATTCGCTTGATAAGATCTTTGCGGAAGAGATCGATCCCAAGCTGCACCTTGATGCGGTTGAGTCAAAGCTGTTTGGTATCGGTGGCGAAAGCTATACAGTTGGTTCGCATGAGTTCTATATGGGTTATGCAGTATCTCGTCAGAAACTGCTGTGTCTGGATGCCGGTCACTATCATCCGACCGAAATGATCTCTGAGAAGATATCATCCGTTATGATGTTCTGCCCGGAACTCCTGCTGCACGTCAGCCGTGCGGTTCGCTGGGACAGTGACCACGTCGTATGCTTTGACGATGAGCTTCAGCAGATCGCTAAGGAACTGGTTCGCAGCGGTAAGCTCGAAAAGATTCATATCGGTCTGGACTTCTTCGATGCGAGCATTAACCGTGTGGCTGCGTGGGTTATCGGTACCCGCAATATGGTTAAGGCCCTGCTTTTTGCTATGCTCGAACCGATTGATCAGATCAGGGAAGCCGAACTTAATATGGACTTTACAAAACGCCTGGTTATGTTCGAAGAACTGAAGTCTTTGCCCTGGGCGGCTGTCTGGGATTACTATTGCCAAAAACAGGACACTCCGGTAGGTTTGAAATGGTTCGACGAAGTTAAGAAGTATGAAGACGATGTTCTTAGTAAACGTTAAAAAATGATGACAGGTATGTTGTTTCAATTTAGGAGTAGCGTATGACTAATTTATTGGCAAACACGACGAATCCGGCATTGGGCATTATGATCTTTACGCTTGGCGGACTGGCTGGGGCGATCTTTTATATGCCCTTTAAAAAGGTCAAGGACTGGGCATGGGAAAGTTACTGGCTGATCTACGCGTTATTTGGATTGCTGATCGTTCCCTGGATTTTAGCATTTACGATGTCACCAAATGTCATTGAGGTGCTCAAAGCGGCACCCAGTGAAGCACTGTGGTACTGCCTTCTTTGCGGGGCCGCGTGGGGATTTGGCGGCCTGACATGGGGCCTGATGATTCGATTTCTGGGAGTCGGATTGGGCCTGGCGATGGGCTGCGGACTATGTTCTGCGGCTGGAACCCTGATCCCGCCCATGCTAAAAGGGCAGGAAGCTATATCAGCCATGTTTAAGACGCAATCCGGCCTTGTTTCCGTATTAGCGGCATTAGTCTCTGTGGCAGGCATTGTCTTTGTAGGAATGGCGGGAATGTCCAAAGAGAACGAGCTTTCGGATGAGGAGAAAAAGAAAACCGTTGCGGAGTTCAATTTCAAGAAGGGAATTATCGCCGTACTGTTCTCCGGCCTGATGAGCTCAGCGATGAGCTTTGGCCTTCAGGGCGGAGGCCAAATTGAAGAACTGGCCATGAGTATTTCTCCGGTGACTTCAGTAGCCTGGAAGGGCATGCCGGTGCTGGTAGTGGTTCTGTTCGGTGGTTTTTTGGTTAATTTCACCTGGTGTGTTTTGTTGAATCTAAAAAACAAGACCGCCGGTGATTATATCAAGCCGGAAGGGCCGGTTTTGCTGGCAAATATTGTTTTTGCCGCCCTTGCAGGTGCGATCTGGTGTTCTCAGTTCATCTGTTTCAAAACGGGTGAGCCGCAAATGGGCAAAACTTCTTACATCGGCTGGGCGGTATTGATGGCCAGTGCGATTATGTTCAGCCAGATATTGGCTTTGTTCCTTGGTGAATGGAAAGGGACCAGTAAGAAGACCGTCAGGCTTCTGGTTACCGGGTTGGTGCTGCTGGTTGCCTCGGCAGTAGTTGCTGGTTACAGCGGCCACCTCGGATCACAAGCGGTTTAGCAGGCTCGGGCTGCGGTTGTTGTCTGCATTTTTATAGCGATGGCTGTTTTAGTTGAAAACAGCCATCGCTATGTTTAATAAATTAATGGTTTTTCAGAGTTATTCAGGCTTTTTGGTTTTTGGTTTTCTTGGCTTCCTGCCGGCTTTTGAATCACGTTTTTTGGAATCATCCGCTTTCACTCGCTGGGCGCCACGTTTCTGCATTTGCTCTTTTCTTTTTGCCTTCAACTCTTCAAGTTTCTGGAGCTGCTCTTTGGTCAGTTCGGCTTTAACTGCCTTGGCGGCCAGTGCTTTTTTCAGAGCCTGTTGCGTAAAAGCGTCCCCGACAGTTTTGCCAGCAGCGATAATTTTCGCTTCCGTTCCGTCTTCGGTGGCTTCACTCAGTGCCCGCAAGGCCACTTGAACAGCTTTGCGGCTTTCCTGTGTTTCGGTTCTGGAGTCTTTGACGATTGCCCTGATCTTTTTCTGCTGTTCGTCAGTCAGTTTCAATTCCTTACTCATTGATCCCAGCAGCATTTGGCCGAGATCGCCTCCTCGGGAACCGCGGGTAGGCGCGACCGGCCGGCTTTTAGCTTTCTGCTTGGGGGCTTGTTCGCGACCTCCCTTACCACCACGGGGATCTTCTTTAGACGCCGCTAATGCCATAGGGGCCAAAATAACAGCGGCTAAAATGAGGGTGATTGTCAGTTTTCTTGTTTTCATGCTTCGTTCCTTTCAAAATAGTTTCCAATTATCATTAGCCATGCCCAATGGCCGCAGGTTTCAATCAATGGATACGCTCAGGGATTTCCTGAAACCTCCTCGTATCGACGTAATAGACGAGTGTGCCCTGCAATTTATTGCATCATTTTTATAAAAACTTGTTTTTAACCGACGTTTTCCATTTAAATGGTTAAAAAACACACTTTTCTTCGTACGATGCCTGGTAACAGCCCAATCGTATATTTTACAATATTTTTATACCCTCATCGAATCTTCACCGGACCTGTCAATCCAGCCGAAACTGCCCCTTTGTTGCGATCAACCCAGTAACCGGCACAGGTCTTTTTGTCCAGTGTCCGAGCATAGTTATGCAGTACAGTGGTGACTTTGATCACCAGCTCATTTTCCCCAGGCATGACTGAATCGCTGATATCGTAAACGTGCTGACCATACCAGCGGATGCCGACGGGCTTGCCGTTTAGAGTCACTTCGGATACACCGTAAACTGTACCCAGATCCAACGCACCGGCGGCGGAAACATTGTCGATCCGGAAGTTCTTTTTGTATGCTATAACGCCGGCGAAGGTGTTAAACTTCTTCTTTTTTGACTTGCCCAGGTCGACAAGATTAAATGCCGAATTGCCGAACGCTTTGCCCTGGGCTGGTATGAACTGACAATCCCATGTACCGGTTAAAGTGGTCCCTGCGGTGAGTTGTTTCCTGGGCGGCGCTGCTTTACTCCCGCCTTGCGGTTCGAAGACAAGCAGCAGTGACCCGTGCGGCGGCAATGTAATGGGAATTGGTCCCGATACCGGTGAGGCGAAAAGCATCCGTTTCCCCGTTTCCGGATCCCAGTGCCAGGCGGTGTTGCCTTTGCTATTAAATGCAGCGTCCAAAGTGATCGATCGGTCGCTATCGGTGTTGACCAGGAAAAAGATATCACGGACACCATCGCGCATTCGTATTTGATAGAAACTATTGTCCAGGGTATCAAGGGTGATGTCACGTTCCAGCTCTATCTTGTTGAGAAGTTTGTCCGCCCAACTGAGCAGACTTTTCTCCCACGGTTTCTTGCTGTCGGGTGCGGGAGCCTGGAATACATTGCTGCTGGTTAAGACGCTCCTGATGTTTTCCATTACCTTGCGGTCGCCTGCGCCAAGGTCATTAAGAGATGGCCCGCGAGTCGGCGTTTTGTCAATGAATACAATTTTTACACCGTCTTTGGCCAGGTTAAGCAGCATCTCGGCTGTCTTTGGCTCTAAGCTTGCGGCACCGGCAACAATCAATGCGTCGTAGGTCATCTCACCGCACTGCAGCTTGCCGGCGATGGACGAGGCATTCTGAACAATCGGCTCGGAAACATGATCGGCACTGCTTCCGCACTGTGAAAAAACTTTCCAAAGTTGCGGCAGATACCAGGGGTTGTTATTAAACGGGGGACGTTCCAATCCGACCTCGCTCCAGATGTCGGCCCTGGGGCCAAGTATGGCGATGCTGACGATGGGCTTACTGTTCTGGAACAGGGCAGAGAGGCGGGCGTTATAGTCGGCCCATTTCCTGAAATAGGGCCACCATGTATTTTGATCGCTGAAATACGCACCATACCGCACCCGTGCATAAGGGCCTTCCTCCAGAGGTGAATATGTAAAACCGTGCAGCACCGAATGGTTGATGCCCATGATAAAGTTAATGTCATCAGCGGCCTTGATCTGATCCAGTGTCGCCTGGAACACACCGCGGGTGTTGGTCATCGCTTCGCTGCTGATAATGCGGCGGCCTTTGATGTGCCCTGCGGAAGAGCAGTACTTGCTCCAGATCAGAAAGCCGTGACCATCCGGGTCGGAAAAGAGCCAGTTGTTGGTTTCGGGAATATCGGGTATCAGGTACCCGTCAAGCATCCCCACATACCAGGGGGTACCGTAAGCCTGGTAACGGCTCAGGCAGCCGTTGTCATTACACCACTTGTGATAGACCTGAATGAACCGTTCGTGAAACATCTCCACCAACGTCTTGCTATAATCATAGCGAACACGTTTCAGGCGGTCGCTGAATGGATCTTCCCCTGTGATCGGTTCCGTGAACTCGACCATGTAGGGCAGATATGGGATAAGGTCATAGCCGTGCCGGGCCTTGAAAACTGCCGGCATGTCTGTTGTCCAATTCGCAGCCGATAGTTCGATACTGTCGCAGAAAATAGCGCGGACCGCAGGGCCTAATTTACCGCCGAGGGCAGGGCCAAGCTCGTCAGACATCTTCTCGAGAAAGCCCTCAAGTGCTTTGGCTTTGTAGTGATCGAGCACCGGTCCCATTGCTCCGGGTGAACCGTTATGAACCTGGCTGAAACCTTCCTGAACCAGACCGACGTGGATAATGTACTCTCCTTCCGGCACTTTAACCGTCAGTTTGCCGTCCTTGATCCGGCCGGTAATATCGATCGACTGTGATATTTCGCTAATGTCCGCAGGAGCCAGATGGATAAACTGGCACCTGGGTTTCAGTGCGCTTTTAAATGAACGTCTGAGTTTGAGCGGGACGCTGAGTTCATCGATTGATTTGGTAAACGTAGCCGGGCCCTCAACCGGGATGCTATTCATGTAGAATCGCTTTGTCATATCGCCGGGTTTCAGGAATTCGGCACCGAACGGCCAGCCCGACCCGACAATCAAGTCTGCGATCATGCCGCGCTTCTTCGTCGCATCTACCGCAACTTTGACCATCCGGTTGAACTCGGGACTTAGCCACTGCAGCGACGGAGAAGACAGTTCCACCTTAACCGGCAGTGCGATGGGATTGATCTCATAGCCGCCGATACCGGCCTGATCCATGACCTCGATTTCGCGGAGGAGCCCCTTCTCGGTAACCGAGTTCTCACCCCACCACCATCTTACAAAGGGTTTTGCCTCAGCAGGCGGGTTCTCGAATTTGTCGAACAGTTCATCCTTTGGTGCCGGGCTACAACTCGAAACCATGGACAAGGCGCTGATCAGGGTCATAAATACCGTTAGACGTTTCATTTTTTCGGCTCCTTTCGTACCAAAATCAATTGTTGCCTGCGATTTCACATACAACATTGTATATCTGAACTCAGTTTACGCCGCTGGGCCTCTTTTCTGATAGACTATCAAATCTGTCTCGAAAACGCAAACTGTTCTAATGGCTGGAACCCAAACTATTGACCTTTGCATAACTAATAGAACTCGCTATAGTACATGTGTAAAAGACCGACAGGGCTCTATTGTCCTTGAAATCAGTGATACCGGCATTGGAATATCTCAGGATGATATTGAAAAATATTCCAGTTTTATTTTTATTTTATTGTTGACAGGTCCAATGGGACGATATAGCTTGTCGCTGTTACATCTGTGAGCGCAAGCACTAATACCTAAATGGCAAATTATAAATTATAGCGTTAACTGAGCGGTGGATATTTATGCGGTATCGCAAGGTTCCAGACGAGACGGTTAAGCGGTTACCGCTTTATCTCAGGGGGTTGCTTTTTCCACCGCAGGATTTACAGGAAAACATTTCGAGCCGCAAATTAGCAGATCTTCTTGGAGTTAATCACTGGCAAATAAGAAAAGATTTCTCATATTTTGGTGATTTTGGCACTCCCGGCGTAGGCTATAACATCGAAAAGCTCACAAAGCAAATCAAAAAAATTCTCAAACTCAATATAGTACATAAAGCTGCTCTGGTAGGAGTTGGAAACATTGGCTCATCCATTCTGGCTTATCCGGACTTTGAGATTTATGGGTTTGATATTGCGGCCGTTTTCGACAACGACCCCCATAAAATAGGCCGAAAGGTCGAAAATATCACTGTCGAGGATGTTGCTAAGCTCGGCTTGTTAAAGAGGCGAAAAATTTCTTTAGGCATCGTTGCTGTTCCACGCGAAAATGCTCAGGAAATAGCTGACAGGCTTGTTGAAGTGGGCATAAGGGGTATTTTGAATTTTTCGCACTGCCATATGAATGTGCCGAAAAAAGTCAAAATTATTACTATTGATATCGCAATGGATCTTGCCCGCCTGCCATATTATATGCCGGCGTGTTGAGCAAATAAACAAATACAGGTTTTGGTGAGACAAAATGGAAACTGTTTTTACAAGCAAATTAGAATCGCTTTTGGATGCTGTTGCCGGGAAGCTTCCGCTTTTCGTGCCTTCAAAAAATGGGGAGCATCTTACATATAGTAAATATGACCCTTCCGGGAAGTGTTCTGTGGAATTTAATGCCATACGCCCCTGCATGCCGGTGAAGGAATTTCTTTTCCCAGTGCGCGAATTGGCCGCAACCTATCCCAAAGAGCTTGAAGGCGGCGATATAATGCCGTTTGCGGTGTTCGGGTTAAAAGAATGTGATCTGCGGTCAATAGGAATTCTTGATAAGGTTTTTGCTGAGGAGGACTTTGAAGATCAGCTTTACCTCAAGCGTCGCGGGGCTATGTTTATCATATCGTCGGACTGCAGCGAGGCAGGCGAGAGTTGTTTTTGCAGTGTTTTCGGCGGCAAGGGTTCTGCCGGTGAGGGATTTGATTTGAATGTTTCAAAAATCGAGGATGGTTTTGTTATTGAGTCCGGCTCTCAAAAAGGTAAGGATTTTCTGGCGGAACATTCAAGCATCTTCAGTGAGGCCTCCGATGCCATGTTGTCTCAGCGAGATGCAAATCGTGGCACAATACAAGCCCAGCTTGAAAAAAATAACAGTGAACTCAAATCCGGCGCATCCCTGAAACAAATCGTCGAGGCGGGCTGCGAAAATGATGTTTTTGACCGCGAAGCGAAAAACTGCATTGAGTGCCAGGCCTGCACAAGGGTCTGTCCGACATGCCATTGCTTCTACCTGTATGATACCAAAAAAGACGATTACTTTGCCAAAATGAAGATGTGGGATAGCTGTATGAGGTTAAGTTACGCAACTGTGGCTGGCGGCGCAAATCCGAACAAAATCCTGGGAGACAGACTCAAACACCGTTTTTTGCACAAGTTTGTCCACTTTTTTGACCGCTATGGACTGGATATGTGTGTTGGATGCGGAAGATGTGTCGATGCAGACGCCGGCGGAATAGATATCAGAGAGATGCTGAAAGAACTTAAATGAAAACTCGGCCAAGAGGCAAAATAACCAATAGGTGAAAGCTGTACCCTTGAAGGGTAGGAAGTTCCCGCGAGTAGCATTATAGCTGGTTATATCAAGGTTGTTTGCCCGCGAACTAACGGGAAATTTTAATTGAGGTCAGTATATAAGATGAAGAATAACCTGTACCAACCTGTAAATGGCGAGATTGTTGATATTATCGAAGAATCTTCGACGATTAAAAGTTTTGTTATCAAGCCGGAAAATAACTTTACTTTCGAGACGGGCCAGTTTGTTGAACTGACCTTACCCGGCGAAGGAGAGGCACCTTTTACACCTTCTTCCTCACCTGCCGAAACCGAACAGATGGAAATCACTATTATGAAAGCCGGCCGTATTACAGGTATGCTGCATGAGTGTCAAAAAGGGCAAAAAGTGGGGATTCGCGGTCCATATGGCAAAGGGTATCCTATTGACAGCTTTGTGGGAAAACATGTTTATATTGTCGGCGGGGGTGTTGGCCTGGCCCCGATCCGTTCGCTGTTCCTGACCCTGGTGAAAAGAATAACTGATTTCAAATCGGTTACATGCAGGTTTGGTGCGAAATCACCTGAGGATTTTATTTACAAGAACACACTTTTCGGTCAATGGAAGCGGATTAAAGGTGTTGCAATTAAGCTTACCATTGACCGAGCCAGTGACGGTTGGAATGACAATGTCGGTATGGTAACGACGATACTCAAACCTGACGATGTGGATGTTAAGAATGCTGTTGCCATAGTGTGCGGGCCCCCGATTATGATGAAGTTCGTTACACTAACACTGCTGGACTACAAATTCGCACCGAAAGATATTTATCTTTCAATGGAAAAGAATATGAGCTGCGGCTTCGGAAAATGTGGGCACTGCATGCTTGGGAAATATTATGTCTGTAAAGATGGGCCGGTATTTACTTATGACCAGATAAAGGATTACCCGAAAATTTGGGATTAAAATTCGCAGCATGTAAGAAGCGAGAGACAAAAATGGGCGCAAAATTAATAATTGATTTGGAAAAATGCGAGCTTCAGGGTAAGTCACAGGTGCAGTGTTCATATAAGCATCATCCTGAAAACAAGGGAATCGACGCATTGCTGGAAAAGGTGCGTTTTGCACTTATTTGTCGAAGATGTGAGGTTGCTCCCTGCATCAGTGCCTGCCCTAACGATGCTCTGGAGAAAGTGGAGACTGCAAACGACGATGCCGGGATACTTAAACGCGCCAATATGCTTTGTACCGGTTGTGGGACATGTGCGATAGCATGTCCGTTTGGAACAATCTACGAAGGGTTGATTCCATATGTCAGCAGCAGTTGTGATGTTTGCAGGAGCAGGCTTGCCGGGGACGAAAAGCCGTTATGTGTCAGTACCTGTAAGGATGGGAGTATCGATTACAGACAGGTGGACCTTGAAAAAGAGGCTGATTTGACCGAGGTCCTCGAAGATGTCGTTGTTAAAGTTGCCGGCGGTGTTTTGTGGGAGCCATTTTTAAGAGAAAATAAGAAGGCGTAAAAGATGACTGAGACATTACTACAAAGCTTGTTCTGGGTTCTGATCCCGGGATTTGTGTTAACTGTCATTGTTGGTATGATCGCTTCCTGGATAGCACGTAAGGTAAGCGCTCTTGTGCAGTGGCGTGTTGGTCCGCCGCTTCTTCAGCCTTTTTACGATGTCGCAAAATTGATGGGCAAGGAAATACTCATCCCGCAGGAGGCTAATCGGCCTGTCTTTGTAATGGCACCGCTTGTCGGTATGGCCGGGGTTACTGTGCTTTCTACAATACTCTGGCGGGCGGCACTTGTACCAGCAGATGCTTTTATTGGCGATGTTATCGTAGTCATTTACCTGCTTGTTTTGCCATCGTTGGCCCTGATTCTCGGCAGCAGTGCCAGCGCAAGCCCTCACGCTTCGTTGGGAACGAGCAGAGAGATGAAACTGGTAATGAGCTATGAACTGCCGCTAATACTGGCTTTTATTGTAGTAGTCATAAAGACCGGCGGACAAATCAGCCTGTCCGCAATTTCCCAGCAGACCACGGTACTTAGCGTATCGGGGATGCTGGCGTTTTTGGTCAGCCTGCTCTGCATCCATGCCAAACTTGGGTTTGTACCATTTGATATGGCCGAAGCTGAAACCGAACTTGCAAGCGGGATATTGATGGAATATTCCGGTGCACTTCTCGGTGTCTGGAAAATTATGCAGACGATGATGCTTGTTGCGCTTCCGATGTTTTTGGTAACGGTATTTATGGGCGGATTCGGTGATTCGGGGGCGGATTTGGCCTGGGGCATCGGCAAATATGTACTTGTACTTGTATTAATGATTTTGATTAAGAATACCAACCCGCGCGTGCGGATTGACCAGGCAATGAAATTCTTCTGGGGTTATTGCAGCGTTATTTTAGTCATTGCCGTTGTCCTGGCAATAATAGGTAATATTTATAGCATCAATTGGCTATAGGATAAAGCTATGAGCTGGAAAATAAAAGCGTTGAAAAAATCGGTATGGGTCTTTCATGTTAATGCCGGCGCATGTAACAACTGCGACATTGAGATCGTGAACTGTCTTACGCCGAAATTTGATATTGAAAGATTCGGTATGAAACTTGTCGGCTCACCGAGGCATGCGGATGCTTTGCTGGTAACAGGTGTGGTAACCGCACAGGCCGCACCGCGATTGCGGGAGGTGTATCGCCAGACTTCAAAGCCCTGCGTGGTTTTCGCAATGGGGGCGTGTGCATGTGACAAAGGAATATTTACCAACGGGTACCATGTGGTCGGACCTGTGGACAAAATAATCAAGGAAATTGACCCTAATGCGATTATAGCTTATGTACCCGGTTGTCCTCCTAAACCCGAAGCAATGATATCCGGCGTGGTAAAGGCATTGTCGGTTTTGTAATCGTATATCGTATTGCGTGATGCGTATTGCGTGGAAGGAAGCATGGAAAAAAAGATAAAAACTTACAGGGATTTAAATATTTGGAATGTAGGTATCGAAGTGGTAAAGGTTATTTATAAATTAACTGAAAAATTTCCAAAACAGGAAATGTATGGTTTAGTCAGCCAAATGAGACGGGCAGCAGTTTCAATACCATCAAATGTAGCAGAAGGTTTTAGAAGGTATCATAATAAGGAATATAAGCAATTTTTGTATATAACATTAGGAAGTTGTGCAGAACTGGAAACGCAGATAACAATAGCAAAGGAGCTAAACTATATAGAGCAGGGCATAGAGGCAGCGATACTTGAAAAGTTAGACCATATTTGTCGAATGGTCTCAAATTTAGTAAAAAAACTGTAACGCAATATGCAATACGATATACGCAATACGCAATACGGGATATAATTATGAATCAGCATGAATTAAATGATAAACTACAGGAAATAAAAGATAAGCTCACCGCTTTCGAGCAGCCGCTGGGTAATAGGATATATCTTTCGTGCGAGTCTGAGAATATTTACGAAATTAATAAATTTCTGTTTGAAGATGTTCCTTTACGCTTTCTAACCGCTACCGGTATAGATTGCGACGATTGTTTCGAGATTATCTATCATTATGCTTATGACCAGACCGGATGTGTAATCAACCTGAAGGCTTTTATTCGCGACCGTGAAAACCCGGCTGTAGAGTCTATCTCGCCATTTTTGCTGGGTGCCGAATGGACCGAAAGAGAAATGCATGACATTCTCGGTATCGAGTTCAAAAATCATCCTGATATGAGACGTTTGCTGCTCTCTGATGATTGGCCTGAGGGTGTTTACCCGATGAGGAAAGACGCGAAAATGCCGGAAATCCGAACGGATGGCGATCCGAGCAGCCGCAAGGTTTCCACACCGCTGGCCAGTCGAAAAGTGCGCATTGGAAAGCCTGTTGTCGCGGTCGGGCCTATGCATCCGCTTCAGGAGGAGATGGAGTATTTCCAGTTAACCACTGACGGCGAAATCGTGACTGACATTGATGTACGATTATCTTACAACCATCGCGGCATAGAAAAAATCAGCGAATCGCTGCAGTTTGACCAGGTTCCGCTTTTGGTTTCGCGAATATGCGGAATCTGTTCAGCCACGCACCCGCTGGCTTATGTCAGGGCGGTGGAAGAAATTGCCGGCATAAAGCCGCCCGAAAGGGCTCTGTATGTGCGGACTATCATTAATGAGCTTGAACGAATTCACAGCCATCTGCTTTGGGTAGGCCTTGCCGGGCACTTCATTGGCTATGACACTGTCTTTATGTGGGCCTGGAAATATCGTGAGCCGGTGCTTGATTTGCTCGAAAAGATGACCGGTAACAGAAACAACTACGGCAATGTTACAGTGGGCGGCTGCCGCGATGATGTCCCGAATGAATTAATACCGGAAATACTGAAAGAACTCGACGAGATTGAAAAGAAAACCGAAATGTTGACAAATGCCGTGATTGACGACCCCGTTTTGCATGCCAGGCTCAAAGGCGTTGGGATATTAACTAAAGAAGATGCCATAAAATATGCTGTTACGGGCCCGACCGCCAGGGGCAGCGGTGTGGATATAGATGTCAGGAGAGATGACCCGTACGGCGTTTATGACCGGTTAGATTGGAAGGTGATAGTTCAAACCGGCGGAGATGTCTTCTCCAAGGCCGTGGTTCGCTTTCTTGAAACATTTGAATCAATTAAGATTGTCCGTCAGGCACTGGATAAGATTCCCGATGGTCCGATCCAGGCAGAGGTTAAGGAAATTCCGCCGGGCGAAGCTGTCGGACATGTCGAGGCTCCAAGAGGTGAGACATTCCACTATGTTCGAAGCGACGGCGGTAACAGACCTGTTCGGCACAAGGCGAGGGCTCCGAGTTATGTTAATGTGCCCTCGTTCAAGGCTTCGTGTATTGGTGAACATATCGCCGATGTCACAATTACACTGGCGGCCGTTGACCCCTGTTACAGCTGTACCGAAAGATTGGCGGTTGTTGGCGAAAATAACAAAGTCCTGCAGGATTACGATGCCCTGCTGAAACTGGGCCGTGAAAAAACAGAAAGAATAAAGAAGGAAGTTTGAGTATATAAGGTGAAAATGCAAAACCATGATGGAGGTTCTGTAAATTGAATAATACTTTGTGTAACATAGTTTTTTTGCCGTTGATAGTTGGCTTTGTGGTATTGTTTCTGCCGGGCAAAATGAAGATACTGTCAAAGGCGGCGACTCTTGTTATTTCAATTTTGACGTGTATATGGGCGGTTGGCATATTCCGTTCCGAAGAGCTTGCCTATACATGGTCGATTTTGCAGATGGACGGTCTCAGCCTTGATTTGTTGCTGAAAACCACCTCGCTGAACAAATTTATACTGCTTTTTGCGATGGGCTTTGGCCTGTTGATTACATTATACTCACTGAAATCCACCGCTGGCGCAAAACGAACCAATGAATTCTACGGTTCGATCCTGCTGACCATCGGTGGTACCGCTGGGGCGCTGCTTTCGAACCACCTTTTGTTTTTGCTGATTTTCTGGGAAATTGTTACTGTTTCGCTATATCTTTTGATAACGACAGGCGGGCGGAACTCCAACTTCGCCGCCACGAAAACTTTTGCTATGGTTGGGGTATCCGACGGCGCTTTCCTGCTTGGTATAGCGATGCTGTGGGCGGTTAGCGGGACATTTGTAATTTCGGATATCAGCCTGGAAACTTCATCCGCTATTCCGATAGCGGCCTTTCTGCTGCTTATGCTGGCGGCTATTACCAAAGCTGGAGCTATGCCTTTGCATACCTGGCTGCCGACAAGTGGTGAATTCGCACCGGCATCGGTAATGGCCCTTTTACCTGCGGCCCTTGACAAGCTTCTCGGTATTTATCTGCTTGTGGTAATAGTAAAGCAACTATTCATACTTAATTCAGCGGCGTTGAGTTTTATCCTGGCAATTATAGGGGCCTCAACAATTATAATTACCGTTATGGTTGCTATGGTTCAGCATAATCTAAAGAAGCTGCTGTCTTACCACGCCATAAGCCAGGTTGGCTATATGATTCTGGGTATCGCCACGATGACACCTGTGGGTATTGCCGGCGGTGTGTTTCATATGCTGAACCATGCGATTTACAAATGCTGTCTGTTTCTCTGCGGAGGTGCGGTTGAGCAGCAAACCGGCACAGCCGAATTGGATAAACTTGGAGGTCTTGGAAATAAAATGCCGTGGACCTTTGCCGCCTGCCTGATCGCGGCGTTAAGTATTTCAGGTATCCCGCCTCTAAATGGATTCGTCTCAAAGTGGATGGTTTACCAGGGCATCCTCGATATGGGTGCTTCTGATGGTGCCGCGGGAGCAAAAGCGCTTTGGCCGGTGTGGCTCGTCGCCGCTATGTTTGGAAGTGCCCTGACGCTGGCATCGTTTGTTAAAATCATACATTCCATATTCCTGTCACGACTGCCGAGCAAGTTAAAAGATGTGCGGGAAGTTGGACTTTTACAAAGATTTCCGATGCTCATACTCGCATTTCTCTGCGTATTCTTCGGTGTTTTCTATCACATACCGTTGAAGTTGTTCATCTACCCTGCTCTTGAGATTGAACCCGGCAGCGCGATTTTCGGTACATGGGAATCCGGCCTTGCAACGCTAATGATAATAGTTGGTGTCATGCTCGGACTGCTTGTGCTGCTAATTGGTAAATTTTCAAAGAATGTCAGGATCGTACCGACCTGGATATGCGGAGAGGTACAGGACAACGATGATTCAATAATTCCCGGAACGCATTTCTATAAAACAGTTTCCTCAATGAAACTGCTGAAACCACTTTATGCAGGCCAGGAAAAAGGCTATTTCGATCTGTATAACCAGGGCGGCAGATTAGGGATGATGTTGACAAACCTGTTGAAATGGCTGCACAATGGAATTTTGTCTATGTATTTGACATGGGTAATCGTTGGATTATTGGTAGTGCTTTTTGTAATTTGTAAGATTTGGTGAGGCTGATATGTTGATATTCTATGTGCTTATGTTGTTCATTATAATTGCCGCTTTAGTGGCGATTGAAACGAAGAATCTGCTCAGTGCCGTGATTTCTATCGGTGCCGCGGGTTTTGGAGCGGCCCTTATCTTTCTGTTTCTAAGGGCTCCGGATATTGCCATTACCCAGATCGTTGTCGAAGTTCTGGTCCTGGTAATCCTCATTCGTGCAACTATCTCCCGTGACAAGACCTTTATCAGTGGCGACAGGGAGTTTTTTGGTGTAATAGTTTGCGTTGCGATCCTTATTTTTATTCTTTTAGCGGGCATAAAAGTTTTCGATACTTTGCCGAATTTCGGCTCTCCTGTTTTTGCAAGTACACCACAGGCCGCCTCACAGACATATATAGAAGAGGGGTTTGAAAAAACGGGCGCGGCCAATATAGTCGCATCGGTGGTACTGGATTATCGTGCTTATGATACACTCGGCGAGGCTACTGTGTTGTTCGCATCGATACTCGGTGCTGTTGTCATATTGAGAAAGAAAAGCAGAAATCTGCCGGAGGCGCAGTTATGAACGGAATGTCAATGATAGTGAAGACTATAAGCAGTTGGGTAAAGGTTCTTATCTTCCTTTTTGGTATTTATATTACTCTCTTCGGTCACCTTACACCAGGCGGCGGATTCGCAGGCGGAGTTATACTGGCCTGTTCCTATGTGCTGCTGGTGCTTGCTTTCGGAGGGAAATTTACTAAGGAGAACCTGTCGCTGGCGCTGGTTTCAAAGCTGGACTGTGTGGGAGCGATTCTGTTCATTGCCATAGCCCTTTTTGGATTGCTTTATGGTGCGGGTTCCTTTTTCTACAACTTTATCCAACAGGAAATGATGGCTGGCCAGGACAGGGCGTTTGATCTGGTAAGCGCAGGGACGATACCACTGGCAAACATTGCTATCTGCCTGAAAGTTGGTGCCTCACTGTTCCTGGTCTTTATGATACTTTCAGAATTCAGACTTAATCCTTCATCTGAATAAATAGGAGTAAACCAAATGTTGTTGTATCCAATGTGTTTTGGCCTGTTTGTGATAGGTCTTTATTGTGTACTTGTAAAAAAGAACATGGTTAAGATTGTCATAGGCATAATTATAATGGAGATGGCCGTGAATATCTTCCTGATTATGCTTGGCTACCGTGTCGATGGTATAGCGCCGATTTTCGAGAGAGGCATGATTGTCTCTAAGTTTACCGTTGCCAGTGTTGACCCGCTTCCGCAGGCACTTGTACTTACCGCCATTGTTATCAGCCTGGGCTCACTGGCGCTTATGATTTCGATATGTGTCAGAACTTACGAAAAATACGGCACCTTTGACATCACTAAGATAAGGAGATTAAGAGGATGAATACACCTTTGCCGCTTTTCGTTGCAATTCCGCTGACGGTAGCCTTTTTACTTCCGTTTTTCAGTGAAAAGAAAAGGGCCGCGGCGACATTATTGGCAAATTTGGCTGTCCTTGCGCTGCTGATAATGGCTGTTATGTCGATCGGCCGCTCTTCGGAAATAGAGGTTTATAATGTCGGAAGATGGCCAATACCGCTTGGAATTAATCTTGTCCTTGACGGATTGAGTGCACTGATGCTGCTAACTGTGAGTGTAGTCAGTTTTACCGCGATGCTCTTTAGTACAAAATATATGGAACAATACACCGCCAAGCCAAAATATCTGAGCCTGTTTCTGCTTATGGTTGTCGGTATGAACGGTGTTGTCCTTTCCGGAGACATCTTTAATCTCTTCGTGTTCCTGGAAATTGCTTCACTGGCTTCTTACGCGCTGGTCGGCTTCGGATGCGAGCATGAGGAACTGGAGGCCTCGTTCAAATACATGGTTTTGGGCACTGTGGCTTCAATGTTCATTCTCTTTGGTGTGGCGTTGGTTTATGGCAATACCGGCTCACTCAATATGGCGTATATCTCAAAAGCCGTTGCGGCAGGCGCCGGTTTGAGCCAGGGTCTGGCTTTTGCGCTTTGCCTGTTTATCGTGGGGTTCGGTCTAAAAGCCGCATTGGTCCCGTTCCATGCGTGGCTGCCGGACGCCCATCCTTCAGCACCCGCTCCGATTTCTGCTATGCTGTCAGGTGTACTTATCAAAACGCTCGGAATCTATGCACTTGTTCGTGTAATGTTCAATATATTCGGCATATCTGTTACATCGGGATGGCTTTTGATCGCCCTGGGCGTTTTGAGTATGGTCATAGGAGTTTTTCTGGCTGTTGGACAATGGGATTTCAAACGACTGCTGGCTTACCACAGTATATCGCAGATGGGATATGTCATTCTCGGGATAGGGATAGGTGCGTTGATACTTGCGCAGGGCGGAGATTCTACAATTGCCGCACTGGCTATACTTGGCGGTTTGTTCCATCTTGTAAATCACGCTGTTTTTAAGTCTCTGCTGTTTTTGACAAGCGGTTCGATTCAGATGTCAACCGGTACAAGGCAGCTTAAACAGCTTGGTGGACTTGCGGAAAAACTGCCTGTAACACGGACCACCTGCATGATAGCTTCCGCGGCCATTGCCGGTGTGCCGCCGTTTAATGGGTTCTGGAGCAAGGCGATTATTGTCCTGGCCGCTGCAAAGGCAGGGCTCTGGTCTCTGGCCGTGGTAACCATTATTGTAAGTCTTGTTACACTGATATCGTTCCTTAAGGTTCATCGCTATATCTTCCTTGGCGAATTGCCGGACAATCTTAAGGATGTAAAAGAGAACAAAGGTTCCATGGCGGTGTCGATGGTGCTGCTGGCTTCTCTTTGCGTGCTTATGGGACTGTTGTTGCTGGCCGAGCCACTGCGGCAGAGTGTGCTTGACCCAGCCGTTAAGGTTCTTACCGATGGTCTGGCCTATTCAGCAAATATAATTGGAATGTAATAATTAAGGGTGTAAGAATATGAGGCGTTTGATTTATTTTGTTGTGTCTTTCATTGTATGGCTTCTGCTTACCTGGACGCTGGAGGCTCAGGTTGTTATTGCAGGACTGGCAGCTTCAATCGTTGTGGCTTTGCTCTTTCACGAAATTCTCCCGAAAGAGCATCATATATTTGTTTCACCGATACGGATATTCTGGCTCCTTGTTTATATCCCGGTGTTCTTCTATTATGTCATAATAGCCAATTTAGATGTTGTGTATCGCGCCCTGCATCCAAAGATGCCTATAAACCCTGGAATCGTAAAAATAAAAACTGAACTTAAAACCGAATCTGGTATTACCGCTCTTGCAAATTCGATTACACTTACTCCGGGTACATTGACGGTAGATTTGACAGATGATGGTTTTCTGTATATCCACTGGATAAATGTTAAATCCACCAATACCGAAGAAGCGACTAAACATATCGCCCAAAAGTTTGAGTGGTTCTTAAAGAAGATTTTTGAATAGAAGAGGTGGTCATGATAGTCTTATTTTATATCGGCTTGTTTATATGTTGTTTCCTGTGTCTCTATCGGATAGGGCGTGGCCCGACCGCTCCGGACAGAACCGTTGCTATCGATATTTTAGGCATAATCATAGTGGGTTTTTGCGCGGTGCTTAGCCTGGTTGACGAAACAGATTTTTATCTTAATGTCGCTCTGGCCTGGGCACTGCTTAGTTTCATTGGTACTATAGCATTGTCAAAATTTTTAGAAGGAAGAAATTTCGATGACTGATATAATAGGATACATATTGGCTACGGTTGGAATTCTGTTTAATATCGCTGGTTGTATCGGTTTGGTTCGATTTCCGGATGTGTATAACCGCCTGCAGGCTTCTACAAAGTGTGTGACGCTGGGCACAATTATGTTGCTTATAGGGGTCGCCATTGTCAGTGGTTCAGGCCCGCTTTGTGCCAAAGCGGTGGTCTGCGCGGTATTTATATTGATTACTGCGCCTACAGCCGCACATGCAATTGCAAAAGGCGCACACACCGCTGGAGTTGAATTGTGGGAAAACAGCGTTGTCGATAAGTACGCAGAAGAAAAAAAATCGTAAGCAAATACGCAATACGCGATACGTAATACGAATATAGGAGTTTACAAGTGGGTATTCCAAAACCAAAACTACGAGAATTGAAGGAAGCTGTTATCGCGGTCTCATCCACGCTGTTTGGGCGTCGATTTACTACCCGTTTCCCTGCCGAGCCTTGTATAGTGCCGGAAAGCTACCGAGGTAAACCGGAATTTGATGACGATGCCTGCATCGGTTGTGGCGCATGCGTGAATGTATGCCCTACCGGTGCGTGTTTAACTATGGTTGATGACCTCAATGCCGATCCGCCGGTCAGAAAGATAACACTTAATTACGATACCTGTATCTTTTGCGGTAATTGCAGCGAATACTGTACTACCGAAGACGGTGTAAATCTCTCGAATCAGTGGGATCTGGCCGGCCTCGATAGAGGTGCAATGAACGAAACACATGAGTTTGAACTGCAGCTATGTGAAAAATGCGGCGAAATTGTAGGCACTAAGAAACATCTTGTCTGGGTCTGTGAAAAATTGGGACCGTTGGCCTATACCAATCCTTCGCTGTTGATTGCTAAAAGCAATGAGCTTTCCACAGAGCCTGAAGAAACCGCACAGCCGCCGCAATCTGACGAGAATGCCCAGCCGAGTGATTTTATGAGAATCCTGTGCCCGAAGTGTAAATGCCAACTTAGCGTTCAGCTGTAAACTTATGGACAATGAAGACCTACTTCCTGACCAGTTGAATTGTTTGTGCAGTTCTAAAACCCTCATTCTCACGATAGGTAACACATTGCGTGGCGACGATGCAGTCGGGCCATTGCTTTTCCAACAGCTAAAAGGCAGGATTGCCGCGGAAATAATTGATGCTGGTACCGTTCCGGAAAATTATATTCAAACTATTATCAAAAAGGCTCCGGATGTTCTGCTGGTTATCGATGCCATCGATTTTGCGGCCCCGGCCGGCACAATTCGCATCTTCACGCCCTCCCAGCTAAGCTCACTTATTATATCTACGCACAGTCTTTCGCCCCGCATATTTGTTGATATGATCACAGATGCAATTGATATCCAGGTATATTTTCTTGGCATTCAACCTTTTCAGACCCAGATGGGGCAGCCGTTATCTGCCGCAGTTGATAAAGCAGCCCAAAAATTAATATCCGTGTTAACCGTTAACTCTTGATAAATAAGAACTTATACACCAACTCGACACAATGCCCTTCTTTGCCAAAACGAATAATAACACCAATATTGCACAAAAAATGAGACTTCATTGCCATAGCACTTTTGGGATTGCTTTATGGTGCGGATTCCTTTTTCTATAACTTTATCCAACAGGAAATTATACTTGACGCTGGACAAAGGGGATATTATATTGCTTGCAATGCAGTTTTAGCAAAGCCAATCAAACATAAATATAAGATTTAAAGGAGTAGTTATGAAAAAAGAGGAAATATTTAAAAACCTGTTCGATGCCGTTATGGAGATGGATGTACAAAAAGGTAAAGATGCTGCCACGCTGCTTATTAAGGAAAATTATGATCCTTTGGAGGGTATCGAGAACGGTTTGTCAAAGGGGATGAAAGTTATAGGAGAGAAATTTGGTAAACTTGAGATATTTTTACCAGAACTTATGATGGCTGCGGGAGTATTCAATGCAGCAATG
>SDBT01003653.1_pt1 | contig 26479 bp, 49 predicted proteins | sample 2277101 | NCBI WGS metagenome assembly SDBT01 (sample SAMN10404973, study PRJNA504765) | marine sediment metagenome | isolation source: marine sediment core GS10_PC15, 103 cmbsf | place: Arctic Ocean: Southern Knipovich Ridge | collected 2010 | reverse complement strand
ATTAAATATCTGCCAGTTCATGTCTATTCCTTCTTTTTCAGATAGGTCTAGAAGGCGGATTATAGCATCAGCTAGTTCATCTTCAAATGTATCTTTTTGCCATGTTTTATTATCTTTATCTTGTCTTTTACCTTTTCTCAAAGCTTCAATAGCTTCTCCAAGTTCACTAACAACTAACATTAATTTTTCACCTACATTATATTCTTCTTCTTGTCCATCCCAGAAGCCTTTTTCTTTAGCTATCTGGTGGCATAGTCTTTGAATTCCTTGCACTTCCATTTACACTCCTTGTAGGGGTTACATGCTTCTTAAAATAGGTCTTTCAATATACATTAATTTACTATGAACCCTTTCTAATAATTGAACATCTCTTTTATTATGTAATTCAATATAAGCTAAGGCATCTGGGTCACCTAACATAGCTTTTTCCCATCTTCTTGCTGATAAAGGAGTCTTTTTAACTCCTTTAATTCCTAATGCCTCTGCTACAGTACCTAATCTATTATTATGTAATCTTAATTTATTTCTAGCAATAGGCCATGTATCCATCATGAATTTTTCCATATACAAAGGTAACTTTGCTTCTAATCCATGACGATAAGCTCTTGTTCTGATAAAAGGTATATCAAATCTTCTATCTACACCATAATGAGTATATAATATATCATAGTGTTCAAAAGCTATAAATAATTCTTCCATTAATCTTTTATCAGATTTACCTTTAAAAATTTCATCTTTTGTAATAACAGAAGAATAATATTCATTCTTTCCTCTTGTTTTAATATACCAACTTAACATATGTCCAAAAGTAGCATTAAGTCCTGTAGATTCAATATCAAAATATCCAATTCTAAATGACTTCATACAAGTATCTTTACCTCTAACCCAACCATTAGACCTCATTAATCTAAGCCTTCTTGTCATAGCTTCATATGTTCTATGAGTATTTAATTTATGTAATCTCTTAAACAAAGTCATTTCTGTCCAAGCAGTACTAAAATATTTCTCTAGTTGTTTTTGTTCTAAGTCTGTCCATCTCATAAGTTCTCCTTAATAGTCTATCCCTCTTATTAAAATCTTTTGATTAGAACTTGCCGGAAAAGAACCTTCAGGAAGTTTCTTCTCTATTTTCCATTCTCCAACTTTTATTATATCATAATATGTCTTAACCCACAAGGGAATATTTTCTTCTTCCTCTCCAGTAAATAACCATAAACGAGTGTGAGGAAAAGCCTCTCTTAATGCTTTGGAAAAGAGTATTGCTTCAGTTTCATTCTGACACAATAAATCTCCTCCCATCACACTAATATTGCTAAAGAACTTTTGTCGTTCTTTAAGTTTTTTTATATACTTTTCAATATCTATTTCTTCACCATAATCAAAATCTTGCAAATTTTTATTGTGACACGAATTACAATTTCTACTACAACCGCTGATATGAATTTCATAAGTAGCTTGTTCATATGGATTAAATGCTGGAAATACTTCTCCTCCTATTTTCATAATGGACAAACATCTCCATTTTTTAAATATAAAATCTCTCTAGCACTATCTTGTAAATATTTTATAGAATTCTTAGCAATTTTTTTATCTTTTGAATGTAAACTTTTAAAAAACTTAGATTTTAACTCTGAACCAAACATTGTTCTGAAATTAAAATCAATAATATTATCTTGAATCTTTTTATCTAATTCATCAAAAGTATAAGTTTCATATGTTTTAGTTATTGTTTTCATTTCTTTTTCCTAATATTTCTTGTAGTTCAGTATCATCAAAAGGAACATCAGGCCATTCACTTATTTTCTTCCCTTTATGACAAAAACATTCTTCTTGACCTTCCCAACCACAATGACACTTATTTCTTTTAGATAAAACAAATTTACATCCATTAGAACAAAGATATGTTCTTTTTCTACAATTATCATCATGGTCATGTCCTGGCTCAGAAGCATAACCAACTAAAGTTACACATTCTCCTAATCCTATCTCTTTTATTATTTCTCCACCACATTGACATTTAATCTGTTCACTTAAAAAACTCATGAAATTTTCTCCAAATATTTTATTAAAATATCACCATGACACGCTTTAGGTTTACACCAACATCCTAATACCTTTCTTTTTAATTCATCTAAAGCATTTATTAAAGTAGTATTTCTTAAAAAATAGTTTTCATATTTATGAATTACTTCCTCTCTAGTTCCATCTCTACCTATAACAAAAGGATTACCCCATTTACTACCTCTACCAATATATACATCATATTTTTCTTTTTTACAATGTACAACTTTAATTGTCATACCATTTCCTTTCAGGATAATCCCACTCTCTTCTCTTAGAGTGCCAATTTGAAACATTAACAAGAAAACCTACAACTCTAGTAAAATTACTTACAATATTTGAAGCACACACAGGACATTTCTTATTCTTTCCAACTGTCATGTGTTCATTCTTACATTGTTGAAGGTTATAATTTACAGCAAAATAAATAACTCCTGCTTTAACAGATTCTATAATAAGATTCTCCATAAATTTAACATCAGTAATTTTATCTTCAACATTTAAGTGTAAGATTGCTCCACCAGTCATATGTTCATCAAACATTCCTTGAAGCTTAATTCTATCAAACATATCAGCTTTAGTTGTCAAAGGAACAAACTGGTTGCTATAGATTTCATACTTTTCATTATAACCCAAAATTTTATCTGCTTTGGCAAGTTTAATAGCACTATTTTCAGCAGGAACTTGCTCAACATTATGAGGATATTCATAGCGTTTTTGTTGCCTTTCATTAACTTCATTTACTGTATCAAGTAATCTTTTAACTAATGCCTGTCCATCTTTTTTAAGAATTGACTTACCAAAAATTTCAACTACTTCATTAATCCCAACTAACCCGCATGTGGAGTATTGTCTATCAATATTAATAAATCCTAGCGAGTATAGTGGAGAATGATTACTTTCAATTCTTTTTTTAACAATGTGTCTTTTAACATGATTAATTTGAGAAATAAGTTCAACCAAGTCTTTAAGTTTTTCAATAAATTCTTCTTCACTTTCCGAAGTAAATGCAATTTGAGGAAGATTGAGTGTCACTACCCCAAGACTTCCGATTTTAGTGCCTCCAGAACCAAACATATTGAAATACTCATTCTCAGTTTCACTTCTTAATCTACAACAACTACTTAATGTGGAAGTCTTTCCACAATAAATGTTCATAAAACCAAATTCTAAATTCTTTTTTGCTATGTGTTTAACAAAATCTTTATCTAAAATTTCTTTATTATCATCTACCGCTATACAAGCAGTAGTTACAGGAAATGTTGCAGGTGTTACTTTTAATGTTTCATTCATTAAATCTATAAACATATCTTGCAAAAACTTTACTGTTTCTTTATTAGGCTTTGTTCCATCTGGAAACTGATACTCTGAACAAAGTTTTGTCAAAAATACATCATCATAAATTGAAATATTAGTAAAAGGAGATTGTTGGGCTCCTCTAAATGGTTGATTAACTGAGTAAATAAAAGATTGTAATTCTTGTTTCACTAATTTATTAAAATACTTTTCGTCTATCAATCCTTTAGATTTTTCTCTTTCTTTATCTACATAATAACTAGAACAAATAAGTAAGTCTGCTAAGCCTACTGCTCCCGCTATACTATTACAAGCATAAGTAATAAACTGTATCATTTGTCCCATAAAAGAAGATAAATGTTTAGGTGGTCCTGATTTAATCTTCTTTACAAATGGTAATCCTTGACAAACAACATCCATACAACTAAAATTAAAACAATATGGGCTACCTGACATTCTATGAAAATCATTTATATAAATTTTCTTAGTAAATTGAGCTTCAAGCATTTTATTAGCAATCTCTGAGGACATTAATTGTCTACTATACTTCCATAAAAGGAAATAAGCATTAAGTCTTTGAAGAGGTTTTGCTAGTTCTGCCTCATACTGTACTACACTAATATCATCAATATTAGAATTGGCATCAACGCTTACATCTGCTGTTGTCTGCTTTTTAGAAAAGAACTTTCTACTAAATTCATTTACATCAAGCTGACTTCCAATTCCATCTAAATCAAGTAATTCTTCTGCTTTATCTATTCTTGTTATTTTATTAAAGTCCTTTTTAAATTCTGGGTTGTACGAATAGTTGATTATCATTTATTCCACTAATTCCTTGTTAAATTTGAGAGGGTTCTTATCAGTATCTAGAGCGTGAACAGAGGTCCTACAACTCTATCACGAACAAGAACCCCCATATCTTTCTTTACTAAGCTTTATCTGTATCTGACTCAGTTTTTGATTCCTTATCTTCATCTCTATCTTTTGGCTTCACCTTCTCAACACCCAACTTTTCCATAGTTTTCACCATGTTTGTTCTGATGTTATGAAGCAACTTAATCTGTAGTGATGCCGCCTTCAAAGATGCCTTTTTATAGGAATCAGATTCAGCTTTAATCACGTCATCAATTACTTTTAACTCTTTGTACAAATCAACAGTACTAATCATGTTTTTTGCTCCTTTCTTATTATTGGCCTGTTTCCAGTCCAGGATTTTTCTCACACAGATTTTTAAAATCTATTACATGGTTATCTAAAGCTTTAATATCCTTTATATTTATATAATTATTAAGATTGCTAATTAAAGTAGCTAAATCTCCTTTACTATTACATATTGTAGTTTTGGTTTCTCTAAATTTTGCATTATATAAAGTTACTAAAAATCCAGTCATATATTCTCCTTTAAAAAAATCTTATTTGGTTACTAAGTAACATTTCTATATTTCCTAAATCACAAGCATCAAATATTTTCCTTGCTTTATTCATTATATTCCTTTTCATCACTTCATTCCAATTAACTTTAATAGCTTTTGGTAAAATAGTATCATCTTTAATGCCTATAACATCAATAGGCTTACCATTTTCATCAATTCCCATAGGCTCAATTGGTAAATAAAAGAATGATTCCCCTTTTGTAACATCAAAATCTTTCAAAATCTTTTTACTATTATTTGCTCCTCTAACAAAAATAGGAACTGTTTTATTATATGGTCCTGCAATCTTACAAGGAAAAGCTATTTCAAAAATTGAGAGAGTTTTAATTCTTTCTTTTTCTAATTTTATCCATTCTACCACTTGGTCTCTAATTTGTCCATCTAATAGTTTATTTATTAAAGTCTCTTGAAAGTAGGCTTCATATACTGAACTAGAAGTTCTTTTAACCTCAACCCCTTTAATTTCTGGTTTCTTTCTACCTTCTATATACCCATAATAATGACATTTACTTAGAAGCATAACCTTTGTAAAACGACCTTCATAATCAAAGACTATTGATAATTCTTTACCAAATCTATCATTAGACCATTCGTCAATTAATTTATTTAATAATGGAGTAATATTTTTTCCATTATCTTTAACAAATACAGAGTCGGTATCAATATATCTAACTTTGTAATCTCTTTTCTCTAACTCATCCATAATATAGTAAAGCAAATCTCTAACTACAGAAGTAATCATACCTGCCACTCTACTATCATACAAACGAAAATGTTTGTTACCTATAACACCCCAATATGAAAGAGCAAAAGACTTTATTGCATCATATTTTTTACATTTCTCCTCATACAATGGGTCATTTTGAGGAGTATCATCTCTTAGTTTCTTAAATGTGTTTTTCTTTTCTGTAATATCTCTAACAATAGTAGGAAGCAAAGCATTAGAATTCTGTTTAATATAATAAGTTGCAACTCTCTTCTTAGTAACTCTGTCTGTTATATGAACTGGAAGAGTATCTTTTTCCATTTTATCTTTAATATTAGAAGAATCTAAACACAAGTCTGTAATAGTATAAAGATATGCTCCACTTAAATCATATTTACCCTCATTAAAAAAGATTCCAGTATCAAAAGACTCTCTAAATGCTCCTTCAAATTCTTCTGATTCATCTCCAGACCTTTTTCTTGGTAATAAAAGCTTTTGTTTTTTAGCTTCTTTAAAAAGAGCAAGGTCAACTCCTCTACTGTTCATTCCTAAATCTTCCCACTCAACTCTAGCAAAACGTCTTATTTCATCATAATGGTCAATCAATTTAAGTTTCTTTTCTATATTAACTAATCCAACAACATCTTCCATATTTCTTTCAGGAATAATAGGACTTAATTTTCCAAAATCAACTTTCTTATGTTTTTTTCCTTTTCCAAATTCATGTTCAAGAACAGTATCTAATCTATAATCTTTAATACCTTTAAAAATTATTTTATAGAAAGTTAAATAATCTACTATACTAAGCCCTGCAGGATGTAATACTCTTTTGGCTTCCTCATAATCAACTTTTGTTTTTCTAGGATATCTACATTGATTTATAGGACTAATCCTTTTAGGAAAATCTTTAATTCTATTTGTTAAATATGGATAATCAAATCCATCTACATACCAAGCTGTCATTAAATCTGGAGTTTCTTTTATTATATATTCTACAAAATCATCAAGCATCCATTTTTCAGCAACTTTTATATTATTAAACTTTTTCATCCAATCTCCAAGATACCATTGTTTATATTCATCTACTATTGATGTATAGGTAGTAATACATGAAATTGGATATTTAGCTTCATCTGGATCCGGCATTTCTGGAGTTAAACATTCTATGTCAAACATCATATACTTAATTGGAGTCTTATCAAATTTTGGAATCTTATCTATAATATATCTACATACATAAACTACATCTGATTCATAACTATTTTCTGTTCTAAATCTTGCTACATCTTTAGGTTCATTAGCAACAATCATTCTTGCTTTTTTACCATCATAAGTATTATAAGTTCCATTATCATCTTGTTCATAATAATATGGATAAAAATTGTAATCAGTACTTATTACTAAATCTCCACTATCTAATCTTTCAAATAAATGTACAGCTCTTTTAGAATTATGTATATTTTGTATTTGCATATGCTTCTTTCTCAAAAACTCTTATCTTACTTTGGCATATAGTTATAATTTTGTCACAACTATCTCTGTAAGCTTTTAATATTTTATGTACTCTTCTATAATAATGTAACATTTTAGTATCATGTTCACCGTGTAGCTTTAATCTTTTGTTATCCGCTACTATATCTTTTTTATAAGCAAACTGACCTTCAGTTAATAATGTAGCCATCTGCAAACTAACATACATTCCACCAAACTCTACCATCAATTCTACTATCTCATGTGGAGTATCTATTGTTCCATCTCTAAGTTGGTGTCCTGTTGATTCTATTCTTTCAAACAAATCACTATATTCTTTCAGTAATTTCTCTAAACCTTTCTCGTCTTTTAGTTTGTGTTCAATGTCCGTATGCAACATCCGCTTTCCTCGTATATAAATTGATTTATTTTTAAAAGATTTGAAACAGCAACATTTTCAATCATATTGCTATCAATTCTTAATTCTTTTAAATTTAATACATTTTTTCTTATCTGTCTATTTTTAGAAATGTCCACAATTATTTGTTCTTGGTTTGTTATACTATTTTGAACTCTAAGATTTCTTATTTTTATATCATTTAATAAAGTATTCAATAACAGTAGTAATAAAACACTAGCCAGTAAAAGATTATACCTTTTTGATGTGATTACACTCATGACAACACCATCTTTTATTTATCTCTTTACCTTCTTTAGTTTTTTTACAACAAAAACATTCTCTTACTTCTTTTTTGGCTTCTTTTTGGTCAGACATTGTTTTTCAACCTCCGCTAACTGTTGTCTAATAACATTATAATCTTGATTTTTTGCTATGGTTTGTATCGCTATCTTACGAACATTATCATATCTTTCTTGTCCTATAATCTTTGTTCGTATATAATTCTCTTTAGGTCCATGCTCATCATACTGGTTATGGTCATTAAAACATCCACTAAAACCACAAAGGTCATATATCCCATTAATAAATGTTCCCCATCTAGTAGCTCTATACCTACGACCTACTATATGACATGAATTTAATCTAACATATTTACCACTCTTACCACAAACCTCACATTTATTCTTTGCCTTTAATTTTACTACACTTGACCATATTATGTCAAGTAATTTAATTTCTTTTCTTGTCATGTAATTTTAAATATTAAAGTGTCCCTCCCAAAAAAACTATGGTATCTGCATCCTATATCAGAATCATAACTACCTGAATATGTACTTGTTCTTCTTTCATCAAATGCAGAAAATTTTTCTCCTATAATACAAGGGTTATTTAATCCTCCTTTAGATGTACTGTCTGTTTGTAATACCCAAAATCTGTCAAAAATATTTAATCGTTGAGCTTTTTTTAAAACTTTCAAATTATCAGTATATAATTGTCCTGTATACTCCCAAGGTTTTACTACTTTCAATTTTTCAAAATTTTTATCAATAGAAAATACATCATAAAACCTTTCTCTTAAAATACATTTATAATCATAAGCTCTAATAATAGCAATAGACATTTGTTTAGGAAGCTCTAATTCTTTAGCCATTATATATACTTTTAAACAATCTTCATTTCCTTGATGCTGTAGAATACTAGCATCTAAAAGTTTCCTTTCATCTGGAATCTCAGGATGTAAGTCTATTTCGTTAAGAGGGGTGTCTTCCGTCTTAATAACAGGTTTACCAGACTCTTCCATTTCAACAATATCTTCGAGATAAGACATTTTATTTTCTCCTTTAATTTTAGGACGACATGTCGTAAAAAATAATGGCATTGATAACATTTATCGTAATCCTTTTTGTGTTTATCTTGTGGTAAGTTTAATTTTCGTCTTTCTTCATTTTTTGAACCATAATACTTTTCACAATCTTTACAATAAAAATCACTATTTTCTTTAATTGTACCTGTCCCAAACAATCCCCAACAAATATTACATCTACTGTCCTTCATTTGAAAGGAAGAGCTACCAGTAGTCGTTGGATAGAAAGTCATTTTTGAAATCTTACCTTCTTTCCATTGACTACTGATAAAACTCTTATCAATCCACTTGTCAAACTTCTTTCTTCTCTCTTTTCGAGAGGTTTGCATCTTGGTCTGTTTTGGTTTCGACATTTTTCTTCTTCCATTTCCTGAGTTCTTTCATTATTTCCTCAAACCCAACAGGTCTGAAATTCCAAACATCAACACCAACATTGACCATAAAAGATTTATCTCCAAGTTTCTTGAATTTCCATTTCTCATGTATGTGTCCAACAAAATTCAACTCATAATTAGGGTCTGCATGTATTGGATTGTGAACCATACAGATTCTATATCCACCATATCTAATTATAATTCTCTCGATACATGTTTTAAGAGAGTTATTACGGTCATGGTTCCCTTTTACATGAATAATGTTGCCTTTAAGTTGCTTCTGGAAGAACTCTGCTTTCTGAGGTAATCCCTCTCCTGCTTTCCCACCAGGACTATTGCGAAAACAGAAATCTCCCAAGTCAAATACTGTATCCTCATCCTTTACTCTATCATTATGACCTTTTATGATAGTTCTATTCATCTTTTTAACACAGTCAAAAGGACGTTTACAATATTTAATTATATTTGCATGATTGAAATGCCTATCGGCTGTCCAAAATAATTTCATTTTTTCCTCACATTAATACTTCTGTAGGTATTATTAAATTAGCGTTATCTTTTATTTTTTCTATACTTTTATACTCTCTACGTATTACATATTTTCTCCACGTAGAATCAGGATTTTCTTTTCCTCTAATTTTTCTAAAATCATAAGTATCTTGCATAGAACCTTCTAGATGTACTTTTAAATCTACATCTTTAATATACCCTGAATATAATCCTTCAACAATTAAAATTTTTACTAAATTATTTCTAAACTCACAAATTTCCTTATTAATTCTTCTCCAATCCATTTCTTTATAACCAATAATTTTTGTTATTCTTCTTTTTTTATTTCTATCACAAACAGGAATCTTGTAGAAACGGTCTAATGATAAAATATGAGAACAAACCCCAATACGATATAACTTTCTAGCTAACCACCAAGCTATCTCAGATTTCCCTGTACCAGGACCTCCTCCTATAGTTATTATTAAATTTCCTTTTTCCCATTTTTCGTTTCTATATTCATCTTTAATCCATTGTGCTTTAAATTTATGCTCTTCTTTGAAGTGCAAAGACTCGTTGAAACCCATTTAAGCTTCCTCTCCTACCATTCCTTGTAGATTTAATCGTTGTCCTGTTACTTTATCTATTGTATATACTCTTTCACACAACCTACATTCATATCTATCTATATGATAATTTTTATTATCTATCACAATTTTAGAACTTTTTAAAAATTTCCATAAATGTCCACACATTCCTGTCACTATACATCACCGTTTTCTCTTATTTTTTTATCCTCGTAAGGAGCTATTAGTCTACGATATATTTCTAACACACAACAAATTAATGTTCCCATAATAGTTGCAAATGAAAAATAACTTTTTCCATTTTTATCAATCCAAATTTTTACTGTTTTAAATATTACATAATTCAAATGTCCTGCAAATTCTTTCATAGACATATTACTTAAATATCTATAAAATTCTACTAATTTGTCGTCTACACGACCTCTATCATCTTTCTTTATATATGGCATATTATCTCCTTAGTCATATGAATCTACTAATCCTTTATAAAAATAATTTACAATTTTTTCCTCAAGTAATGTTTCAACATCTGGAACAACTTGTGAAACAAACCTCTTTAAAAAAGGATGTTCTAAATATTGTTTTTCTTTAGTAATCATAATAACCGGAGTATGCCTATCATATGCCCAAGCTAACTCACACATAGTTCCAATTAAAGGTCTATTTTGTCCAAACGTATCCATATTTGCTATAATTAAATTTGAACTAATTACTGATTGGTAATCTCTATCTGTTATAGCATTAGAATCTATACTAGACTTTATTTTTTCTTCTTTCATACAGGCAATAATTTTACCATTTAATGGATTAAGCCATACTATAGGATATTTTTCATGGCCTTTCCAATCATTATAATGGTCAATAATTTGCCTACGCCAAGCAATACATAAATCAAGAACCTCTCTTTGAATATATCCAGCTAAATAAATTTTCATCATGATACTCTCCTTATTTGGGAGAGTACAGAAGGGAGAAAGAAATTAAATACAACAACCAACAACTACAATAAAAGGTTTTTTCTATGGTCTCAATAATAGACAACAATTTTATATATTCTAATTTGATACCACACAACACCTTCTGAATGGCAAATGCCATATTGTAAATTAATTTTCTTACTCTTTTCCCGCTTCGCTCCTCATCACGGAGAGGCTAGGCGGTATCTGTACCCTCGTTTAGCAAATGTCTAGGCAGGTTTCCTCAGCCTGCTCCATGCGTACTTGTTAGCTCTTTTCTAGGCTGTATGTAAACATAGCATCATTCCCTGACGCTAGAACGTCACAAGACATTTACCTTATTCTATTGGTGACAAAAGCTCATCAACATTTACTTCTACTTCAACTTTAGTTATAGCGTTTGCTTGTTTGATGGCTGCATCCGCTTTAAATAACCATGTTTCTAACTTAGTAATCTTTTTATCCAAAATCTTTACATCATATTGAGGCTCAATTTCTTTAGTTTCTCTATCTCCATAAAAACTAGTAGTCTTTACGGCAACTTGAGTCCTTAAATTCCTCAAATCATTTAATCTATTTCTTACCTCTTTCATTAACACTAGCAATTGATTTATCGTTAGATTATCCATTTTGTTTTCCTCCTCTTTTTAATTCTTTATAATTAATTACATCTTTAGTATAAGTATATCGTGTCGCAGGTTCGTTTTTAATAAACATATAACCTTCAGGTCTTAAAACTAATTCCCTACCATTTGATTTAATTATTCTAATAGGTCCAAAAAAACGTACTCTACGCTCTTTTCCTTCTATCTTTAATTTAGTATAAGTAGGTTTAATATCAATTGGGATTAACTCAAGCATTTTCTTTTAGCCTTTCTTTTAAATTTTAAATCAAATGTAGGTTCAAATATATCTAATAACATACCATTATTATTATGTTGTAAAATAGCTAACATTTCTTTATGAGTATATTGTAAACTTGAAGGATTAAAAAGTCCTTTATCTGTCATTATCCAATCATTACACCATTGATGGATTTTAACTTTCTGATTCTTGCGTTTCCCCTTCAAAACTACCGCCATCTTTAACCACCTTAAATTCTTTAGTTTTCCAATCATATCTACAAGGAATTTTCTGCTTTTTTGATTGAAGTTTTGGTTCTCTCATAGCATCTACATGCCAACTTCCACTTTCACCTGTTGCCTTTCCATCTTTTTCATCATATATATATCTAGCCGCTAAAGAAGGAAATTGTTTAGCCATATTAGGAGCAAACCAACCATTAACTTGGTCTCCATATTCCTTCAATTGTTGAAACATAATTAAAAATCCATTAGTCTTATCAAGTTGCTCTATAAAATGTTGCATAACAACATCTGTTTGAGACTTATCTTTAATCATCAACCAATCAATAATAGTAATAGCATTAGGTTCTAATTTTATTTTAGTAGGGTCTACTTGAAAATCATAATGAAATTCATCATCTTTTAAACCTAAAAACAAAGATGTTTTCTTAAATCTACTTCCATTTTCTGAATAAATATAATAAGGTTTAAGACCTTGGTCAACTAATTCTTTAATTATATTTATAGCAATAGTAGTCTTACCATCTTTTGTTTTTGCTCCAAGTAATAACATATCTCCCCAATTAAAATACATAACATCATCAAACAAAGGAACTCTAAAATTTACTTTGTTAGTTGTTATATCTGATATGTTAGTTTTCCAATTTGCTTTTTGTACTGCATGATATACTCCACGATAACCTTTGACTATCAAACCTTCTTTTACTAAATAAGCTACAGCTTTATCTATAAGAATTTTTTTCTCTTGAATTACTTCTTGAATACTTTTAGCTGTAACTTCTTTGACAATAGATATATACTCTAGAACTCGTTCTGCAATTTCTTTATGGTCAAAATTAATATACTTATCTAAACTATCTGTTATTCTACTAAACTCATATCCATCAAGAGGAGGATTACAAAAATATCTATTAAACACTCCTAAAACTCTTTTTGTTTCTCTCATGCTTGAGTCCTTGCGAAGAATTCCTCCAAGGTGCATGAACATATTATGTCTATTTCCATCTTCAACCGCATTAAATAAACCAATTTCTAAATCAGTATCAGAAATAGGAGCAACATCTATAGGGTTTACTTCGTGTTTGCCTTTTTTATTCTTTGTTTTTTCCAGAAAGAATTCTTGTAATGTAAAAGGCATCTCCTGAATAGGTTTACATTTAATAGCTCTTTTCTTACCTTCAATAATAGAAGGAGGAACCACTACTTGGGCTCCATCATTTTGAATATCAATCGCTAATTTTATTTCTCCTGAATCATCTTTTTCTTTAATACTACTATTAGGCAATTCAGCAACATACTTAAAAAATAAATGTAAACCTTTATTAGTTTTAAGCGTTAAAGTATCTACTTCTTTTAATAATTCAGTTAACTCTTCTGGGATAGGAAGCTTATCAATATCAATTACAGTTATCCCGCTTCTTTTTCCTGTCTTAGCTCCAACATTAAATCCTTCATCTAACCATATTATCCATTCTTCTTTAGCTTTATGCTCTTTATTAAGCCAATCCCCTTCAAAAGGAATTTTCTGACCAACAGCCAAAGGAACTAAATCAAAATCTTGGCTTTCATAATAATCTAAAATAGTTGTAGTGACTTGAGGAGGAGTAATATCTAAATTTAAAGTCTCTGTAACTTGCTTAAAAACTTCTTCTTGAGACCATCCATGCAAATCTTCAAGAATTTTATAAATATTTCCTATATTTCCTCCACAAGCAGTACAATATAACTTATAAGAAAAAGGAAGAACTTTACATCCAAAAGTTTGGCACTTTGGACAAGTAATAATTACCATCTTTCCTTTATTCTCAGACTGAAAACCTTTAACAGTATTTTTTAAATATGGGATTGTGTATTTTATTACACTCATTATCCAACCTTTGCAGTAAATTTAGCAAATAATTTATCAATCAAAGCCTCAACATTCCCCTCTTCAACCTGTCCTTGCATAGAAACTAATGATGTAGCAACCATCTTGCCAATTGCTTGGCGTTTAATACTTTCCCCTCTTGCATCTGATTTATCATAAAATGTATTCTTAGGAGCATCACTTCTTGGAGCTTCTTTTGGAGCTTCTAGTGAAGGGTCAGTTGGGTCTATATTAGCTTCAGGAGCTCCTCCAGCAACTTTCTTGATAAATACTATAGCTGGTTTTCCAACATCATTCTTTTTTGATTTAATCTCAACATTATCCCCAACTTTAATAAACTTAACAAAATTTTTAACCTTTTCAATATCATACCAAATAGCATCTGCTTCTGTTTCACCAATTTTGTACCAATCTTTGTCTCTGCTAATTCCTACTAATTTCATACATCCTCCTTGTGGTTTGTAAAATGGAGCGGAGTCCAGGGTTTAAACCTGACCTTCCTGAGTGGACCTCAAGCGTTTCTTTCCCGAAACTTCCTCCGCTGGTGTCCGATTTAGAATCGAACTTATGTTTGTTTAGGATGTAATTTTTTAATTTTTTCTTTAGCTAAATTGGCTAATTCTATAATATCATCAGGACTAAATCTTCTACCATAATAAAATTCATTAATCATCACATCTACAGCTCCATTAATAACATCTTGTGGAGTTTCTTTTCCTTGAACCATTCTAGTAGTGGGGTAAACTTTTATCATTTTTAAACCCAAAAAAGTCCTATAATATTATGTTCTTTGCATCTCCATTTATGTTTCTTTCCATTAACAATCTTAGTACCTTTAATTTTCAACTTCTTTCTTTGAATAAGCTCACCTGTTCTATTTGTAACATTCTTAATAGATAAACTTAATCTACTTGCTATTTCTGCATTTGTCATTTCACCGTGCATCCAAATACAATCAAAAATTCTAACCTGACCATCAGTTAATTTATTCATCATTGTCTCCTCGTTTAGGATAAGCAAAAATTTTTACTTTTCTTAATATTACTCGTTTTTCTTTCTTATTCCCAATTATAAATATATATCTATGTTTAATAGCCTTTTTTTCTATTTCCCAACCTGCGGCTAATAATTTCTCTTTAACTTCTTTTCTTGTACAATTCCATTGTTTCTTAAATTCATGTAGCTGACGCTCATCAAACTTTCTACCAAGCTGTCTATTAAAATAATTTACTGTTGTTCTTCCACTCATCCCAATATAGAACCAATTAGTAGCTTGATATACTGTTCCAATCTCTCCTGCATTGGTATCTGAATAAGCTATTACTACTTGAGCTTCTGGAACATCTTCTTTAAATAACTTTAAAGATTGAGCAATTAATTTTGAAGCGGATCCTTTTGGTGTCCAATGAACACATGCTCCTCTAGCCAATGTCCATACTTCTTTAATAGTAAGTCCAAATTCTGTAGGCACATTAAAATTAGCGGTACAATTATTTCCATAACAAACTACGCCTCCACAAACATTATCAAAATAAATTCCATAGTGATGACTTGTTGTTGACATAGTACCAAGCCATTCATATTCAAGTATAATCTTCTTAGCTGTTTCTTTTGGTACTTTTTTTACAACAGCTTTTTTTATATCTAAATCAAGACCTTCCCAATAATTACCTAGTAATGAATGAACTTTGGCTTTTTCTTTAGCAACTCTAATTTTATACTGATGTGCAATTCCTACACTCATTCTGAATCTTTCTCCAATTTTTTACCACACCAAGGACAATATTCAAATGGTTTGCCTGTATATTCCTTACCATGAACAAAATCCATAGTTATTGCTGAATTTATTTTATCTATATTTGGTTGCCAATCTTTACAATTACATTTTGTCATTTTATTCTCACAGGTAAAGCCAAATATAAATAGTCATCAAGTCTTATTGCTACTGGTTTTGGATTTTCATTAATTTCAAAAGATAGTTTTTCATGAGTAAGTAATTCTAATACATCTACTAACGTATAAGCTTGGAATCCTAGGATAACATCTTTTCCTGAATAGTCAACCTTTAAATTCTCCTCGAATTCTCCAATACGGTCATCAGCCCTAGAAACATTAAGAAGATTTTTTGTCAATTTTAATTTAATAGGATTGTCTGTTTCTGATTCCCCAATAAGTTTGGCTCGATTAAGAGATGACATTAATTCTTCTCTATCAACAATAAGAATATTTTTATTCTTTTTAGGAATAAATTTTTCATAGTCTGGATAAACCATATCAATTAAAATAGAAACACATCTAGTATCACCAACATCTATTTGTATCTTATTGTTTTCTGCTGATAATTGTATTTTTACATCAAGTTCATTATCTTTAGTTATTTTTTCTATTTCTTTTACTGCTCTATGAGGAATTATTACATTAATTGTTTCTTTCTCGTTGAGGCCCGCTCTTGCTAATCTAACTCCATCACAAGTAACTAGAGACAGTTTATTCCCAAGCTTGAAAAGTGTTCCATTAATATCAAATCCAATAGATACTCCCATACACATAGCAGTATGAGTTAACATACTAGATAATTTTTTAGCTTGAAGTTTAACAGTTTTACTAATCTCAAATTCTCTAGATTCAGGAAATATTTCTTCAGGTGAAAAGATTCTGATTTTTAATTTGATGTTCTTGTTCTTTATGATGAGGTAGGTCTTAGCCAATTCAAATGTATATTTACCTTTAGGTAATTCTCTCACAAGTTTAAATAAAGACTTTGAAGGTACACAAACAACTCCAGGTTCTTCTATTTCAGCTTCAACTTTTGTGTGAGTGTAAATATATGTATCTGTAACTTTTAACATTAATTCTTTTTTGGCTTCGATAAGGATTGTGTTCAAAATTGGTGTAATATTATTTTGAATATTAGGTAACAAATCCAATCCTTTAACCATCTCATCTCTATCTACAATAAATTTCATAAATTCTCCTATTTTCCTGGACCCTCTTTCATTATTAAATTCCTTTTATATATTTTAATTCCCAGTCTTTCAAACCTAATTTATTAACTATTTCCTTTTCACCAAGCTGTCCTTTATATTTAAAATATAACCTTTTCTTATCTTCTAATTCATCGGGTATATCATCAATATCTATATTCTGAATGGTGTCAAGTTCTTCTATATTAATCTCTTGTAGTTTCATTAAAGGTGTCCGTATCATGTTTTACTGCTCCTGCATACTTATTTTTCCAAATAAGAAAGCATAAATAATAAACTCTATAAATGGAACAACTCGAAATATCTTTCCATTCATTTTTAGACCAATTCTGTAAGATTGAAGAAATACTAACAAGTATGTTTTCTGAACTTGACGCAATATCAAATTTAAGCAAACTTGACACATCATTTTTATATTGTTCAGCACCTTGAACAAACATATCAAATTGTTCTAATTTAACTTTAATATTAGTATCTAAAACATCAGTTTTCAATCCTTCTGGTTTGACAAAGAACCCTTTCTTCAACCACAGTATATAACCATAACAAGCTATTTTTAGGATATCTCGTTCTCTTTCAAGATTCTTAAATCTAAACGTATACTTATCCATGGTTCCAAACAGCCAACTCTTACCATGTTTATCAAATAACACATCTGTACTTTCTCTACTAGCATTTAAACCATACTTCTTACCACCATATTTAAACTGGTCTTCTATAAGTTTATTAAATTCTTTCATTTTTCTATCTCTCTTTTACTGTTATTATTTTCCCTCTACACTAATGGATATAGATTCAAACCGCCTTTTTTTACAGGGGTAGTGGCTAAGATTTTTTCATCTCGCATAACACCTTCAAAAATAAAGAGTTATAATCCCACACTCCGCTAATTTTTTCTTGCATCTCTAAAATACTGGTCACTAAGGTCATAGCAGTTTGCTCATTAATAGCATCTGCCACCTCTCTATATATCTTAGCTTTAGTGGGACTTATAGGGGCAGGAATACCCATCTTTATCTTCAAAACAGTACTCAAATCATATTTAAGAGAGTTTAAAAAGGTATCAATATCAGGATAGTTTGTTTGCCAAGATGTAAAAACCTTCCAAATTACTGGCAAGTTATTGCTAGATATAGCTTTAAGAAAATCAATGTTAATATCTTCCTTAATAATACTATCCAAATCCTTCGTAACCCCATACTGTTCAAGTATATGTATAGCTTGTCTTAGATTATTATTGGAATTCCTAGAAATTACCCATAAATCCTTATCAGATACAGGAATCTTAGTTTCATCTACTATTTCAACCAATCTATTATGTATGTGAGTCCAACTTAGAGGCCCTAGTTTTAGCATCTGACAGCGTGTCTGTATCGTTTTTGGCACTTTTCCTAGCTCTGTGGTACACAAGAACCAAAAAACTCGCTGAGAAGCTTCTTCCAACGGTTTAAGCAGGCAATTCCAAGCTGGTTTAGAGAGCATATGACACTCATCAAGTAAAATCCCTTTATATTTACCAAAAGGCATAAATTCTACCTGTTTAATAAGCTCTCTCATATCATCAATACCACGAGTATTTGAAGCATTTATTTCTAGTAAATCAGTTCTCCAATCATCTGTATCATTTAGACATTTGAAAAATAATCTAGCTAATGTAGTCTTTCCAACTCCAGATGGTCCAGCAAAGATATATCCATTAGACAATCCATTCTTTGTTTCAACTTGACCCTTTAAAAGCTTAACAACTAAATCTTGTCCTTTAACTGAATCCCAATCAACAGGTCTATAAATAGTATTTAGGTCTTTAACTTCCATTTTTTTCTCCTTTATAAAATTTACAATATTTAGTAACTAATTCTTTTGGATTTTTTTGCATCATAAACACAATCTCTTCCATATATTTACAAACACTATTTTTAATACAATTATTACATTTTTCCAATTTTAACTCCTTTTCTTTTATAAAATCATTAACCATTTTTGTCCTATATTTCCATTGTGCATAACTACTAAATGTTAATGGCATTTTAGATTCACAACCTATATCATCCATTTTCTACTCCTTTTAAAGCTATTTGTATTTTTGTTACAATATTATCATATAATGACTTAACTCTTGTTATTCCTATTTTATGCTCTTTTGCAAGATTGTCAAATGTTTTTTTCAAAAATACTTTATCAAGAAAAATCTTCTTCTCCCTATCAGAAAGCATATGTACTAACTTCATAATTTTAATAGCCTCTTTGCTCTTAGGAGAAAGATTTGTTAAAATAGTATTTTCGCTATGTAATTCAGACTCTTGCGGTATTAAATCCAGTATTTCATTAGCTGTAGTATCTTCTTTATTATTTTTAGCTTTTTTTGTTACATCTTTTAAAGCATTATTCAAAGAAAGATGTATTAACTTTTTTAATTCATCTCCTTCTTTATCAGGATACTTGTTTATGGTTTCTAATATATTAACATAACACTCTTGAATAATATCCTCATATTCCAATCCAACTTCTTCAAAAAGACCACGGTATACCATATAATATTTTCTTGCTCTTCTTTTAACATAGTTCATAAGTTTTGGTGTGAACCTATCACCGGCCTGTACTTTTTTCATATTACACTCCCTAAGAAAGAACTCCTGAAAAAAGGAACCTTTCCCTATTTAATGGTTTTCCTATAAATTTCCTTAACTATCTCTTGGTCTGGATTATAATAGATTAAGGTTGAATGAATGGACTTGTGTCCAAGTAACTTCTGAGCTACCCTTACATCTATCCCGTTGCGGGCTAACATGTTGGCAAACGAATGCCTCATGATGTGTGGAGAAACTGTTTTTCCTTCTGGTACAAAATTCTTTAAAAAGACAAAAAGATGAGCCATTTTTCCACGGCTCATGTTAAAAGTATTAGTCCTTTCCTCTTCAACTAAAAAATATTCCTGTAAAGCATCTGCCACTCTTTTTGGGAAATATACAATATTTTCTTTCTTATTTTTAGTTGGAATCCTTATTAAGGCCTGCCTCTCGCTTAAATTTATGTCCTTTCTCTTTAGATTCAACAATTCATTTCTCCTTACACCAGTAAAGAACATAAACCAAAGCAAAGCTTTAACACACTCTGGACTTACAGAGTATTGATAAGTAATGGCTTTACTAATAAGATTATTTACTTCCTCTATTGATAGATAATCTTTAATCTTTTGTTCTACCGCAAGAAGCCTAAAAGTAAAAGCTATATTTTTAACCTCATCAGATACCAAAGCTACTCCTGATTCATTTAAGTATGTATAGAAGCATCTCAAGGCTTTCAAGAAGTTATTAATATACCCATTAGCCTTACTGGCATCTTTTAACTTTAATATAAAGTTGGACATTTGGTTATAATCTACGGTAAGATAATCTATACCTTCTTGAGTACAATAATCAAGATACAATTTTATTGGAGACGTATAAAGGATACTATAATCCCTTATACGCAGATAGTTTTTAAAGTTTTGTAAGGTATTTGTGGTGTTCATAATTTAAAAAAAATTATACTGGATGATTATTAAAAAGTTTTTTCCTTCTTAGCTTGTACTTCTTTTCTTCCATTTCTCTTGCAATAGTATTATGTTTCTTATACCTATCTGTACTCATTATTGTAGTATTAACCATTTCAATTTTAATATCATAACATTTATATTTTTTAGGAGCTTTATAAATCCTTTGAGTAGTAATTCTATAACCATAATTATCTCCTCCGCTCGTATGTTCTCCTAGCCATTCACACAGGTTTTGTTCGCTATCAAATTCATCCTTGAATAACTTGTCAGTAATGATAACAATAAAGGTATTTGAACCACCTTTATAGAATTTTTTAACTTTATATAACCTTTTCATTTTATTTTTCCTGTTTTAACAAAATTTTCTAATTTCAATTTATATTTAACAGCCTCTTTACCCCAATAAATTGTTCTTGATGATTCTAGATTTTTTGATTTGGAAAGATGTATACTATTTTTATAAAGTCCTATTATACCATGAACAGTATGAATGTTTGCTCCTGTCACTTTTTGTTCCACTAAAAATATCAATTGTTCATCAACCTTCATTTTATCTTCTCCTTACATCTAGAATAAACAGGAGTTTTCATAGGACAAGCTCTTTCTGTAGGCATCTTCTTTCCCTTAAAACATTCCTTATTGTTACTACACCAAAAACTACAATCCCACCATCTAGCATAATCACAATAAGATTCTTGTCCTGTCCAGCCATGAATAGTTTTTTCATGCTCTTTCATTTTATTTTCTCCTATCTCTAATTAAAATGAGAGTTAAGGCAATAGCTATTAACAAATTACCAATACCTAAACAAAACCAATAAATTCTTTCTGGTAAGCTCATTTTATTTTGTCTCCGTAATTAAAATTACATCACCGGCTATTAATAGTCCTATTAAAAGACAAAAACATCCAGTTAAAAAGAATTGAAAATTATATACAGGCATCCAAATTCCTACTAACCAAAAAATCAACCAACTAAATCCAAAAATATTTTCTATTACTTTTTTCATTTCATCTTCTCCTCTAATACTTTTTTTAACATTTGTATCTGGTCTTTAAGTCGTTCGATAGACCAATCTCTATAATCCCAACCACATGTACAAGGAGTATCCCAGCATTTTTCACAATCACTTAAACTCATTTTATCTCCTCTAATATTTGTATCAACTCTAAACCTTCAGCAGTTATCCTTCTTCCTCTAGGCGTTCTGATAATGACTTCTTTCTGCATTAGATAAGGTTCAACTTGGTATAGATAGTTCTTAACAGATGTTCCCAGAAATGAGGCAATACTTTGAAGTCCCACTCCCTTTGGATTCTTTGTGATATACTTCAACACTTTCAAATCCTTTTGCGTGAATCCATCTTTCAAGATTCCAGAATTATAAAGTACTGACATTACATTACCAAAATAGATAGAGCCTTCTAAAATTCTAATAGCTATTCTAGGAACCCCTCTTGCATTTAAAGCTATGGTAGTATAACATTCATCCGTTACCTTGTCAAGCGGAAATATCTTTTCCTTATATTGCTTAATTATCAGAACAAGTTCCTCAGTCTTATATTCCTCTAACTCAATTGGCATTTTGAATCTATCATAGAAAGGCTTAGCTTTGTTAATCATTTCTCCTAGCTCAGTAGTAGCTCCAATCAAAGTAAATTCTTCTACTGGACTTCCATTATATGCAAAATCTTCCATGATAGAATAGATTTTCTCGGCATTTTTCCTATCAAGAGCATGTATCTCGTCAAGGAACAAAATCTGACCAGCACTATTATTAATCAACATCTTTAGCTTCCAGAATTCCTCAATAGTACTAGTAATAAGTTCCTTCATTTCAACTTTTGTTTCTTTGGCTATCAGTTTGGCTAGAGTTGTCTTACCAGTTCCCGCATGTCCGCTGATAAGAATATGTGGGAGAAGCATACCTCTATCTTGAGTTCCTTTTATATACTGTTTCAACATCTTCTTTGCTTTGGCTTGTCCTATATACTCATCCCAAGTTAATGGGCGATAAATAGTAGCCTGAGGACTCTCAACACGTTGGATAATTTCTTCTCCCACTTCCGGGATTGCTTCTACTTCTTCTGGTTCTTCTTTGTTTCCAAAAAGCCAATCTACAAATTTATTATCAGACATTATTCACACTTCCATAATCTCTGGACTGATTTAGGAAGTTTAAAAATAGGATATAGAGAAAATAAAGGATGACTATTTAGATAGACATTACCATTATTCATTTCATCAACAGTTTGGTCAGTTGCTCCTAAAAGCTTTCCTCCTCTCTTTGTCTTGTAAAAAACCATCCAACAACCTTCAAGAGTAAATACTTCTCCAACTTTAATTTCACTAAGTGGAGTTTCTCTTTTTAATGTTTCCAAAACTTTCATTTTTTCCTCCTCATTTTTCTTTCTTTTCATCTTTAGTAAATTTCTCATAAACTTTGTCAAAAAAATGCAATACCTTATAGATAACGATACAAGCTAACCACAAGAAAAATGCTCCAACAACTAAATAAACTAATTCACTATTATGGTTTATTAGCCATGCAAGAATATTATTCCACATAAACTTCCTCCATTTTTAATATAGATTCTACAAAAATTTTATTAACTTTTGCCATTTTAAAATCCTTTCAACATAATTAAAAAGGCAGGTTTCCCCAGTCTGCTCCCTCTAATGTGTCTACTTGTCTATGTGCATATCTATCCCGTGTCTGGAACATTCACGTAATAGATTCTGCTAGACATTCTTACCTACCGCCAGAACGGTCAATTTAATTATGAATTCCTTATTTCTTCTTTGCTTTTACTGCTCCTAAAGGTTCCAGTTCAACTTCAATATCAACTAAGTCCTTTTGTTCTTCCATTACTACACTAATATCTTTATATGCTCCTGCCGCTTCATCTAAATCTTTTTGGCTTTTAATTGAATGAACAATTCCTTTTTCATCCATCCGCTTAATTTCTTCTTCAAGATTCAATTTCTCTTTAGCTTCTCTCCTTCCCATGATTCTACCAGCACCGTGAGAGCATGACATAAAGCTTTCAGGATTTCCTTTACCTTTAATAATATAACTCTTTGTTCCTTGAGAGCCAGGAATAATTCCTAATTCATCTTTCTTTGCAGATGTAGCTCCTTTTCTATGTACTATAACATTTCTACCATAATGATGTTCCCAAGTAGCATAATTATGGTGAACATCTATCCATTGAAGAAAACCAATCCCTTTAAATTCTTTCATAAATATATCCAAAACTCTTTGCCTCATTAATTGTCTATTGTTTCTTGCAAACTCCAAACAATAATTCATTTCTCTAAAATACATTAAACCTATTTCAGAATTAGCAGGAAGAAACGCTAAATCATAACTCGGAGGAATAGAACTAAACCATTTCTTATTAATTTCCTTTGATTGCTTATCATAATAATCCGCAACTTGTTTCCCAATATTTCTACTACCAGAATGAATCATTATCCAAATATGACCATCATTCCCTTTTTGTATCTCAATAAAATGATTTCCTCCTCCAAGAGTTCCTAGTTGATATAAGGCTTTATCAAACTCCTTTCTACAAATAGGAGTAGTACTATCTTCAACTCTACCAGGAATTTTATTAAAATTAGCAGGCATTAAATCTGCATTTTGTGGTTCTTTATTCCACTTTTTTCCAACAGGAATTGTTTCCTCAATAATCTCTTTAATTTTTTCCACTTGAGATTTGGTTATTGTTGTTAAAGATGTTTTAACAACACTCATTCCACAACCTATATCTTTACCTACTGCATTTGGTATTATAACTTCCATAGTTGCAAAAACACACCCTATTGGCACACCAAAACCTTTATGTAAATCAGGCATTCCAGCAACATGTTTAAATATAAAAGGAAGAGCTGCCAGATTTCTAGCTTGCTCTATTGCTCCATGTTCGGGAGCATTACACCAAGACTTAATTATCTTTCCTTTTCCTTCTCTAGGTTGGATTATTTTCATAAGATTTCTCCAATTCTTTTTTATACTTTGCTAATGTTTTCCCACCATCATAAACTTGGGCAGAAATTGTATTAGGAAAACCAAGAGTACACATTATCCCATTAACACTTCTCCCATATGTTTGAACATCAGGTTTAACCCATCCTCTTTTTTTATCCCAAACTCTTACCTTCTCTCTATCATACATACATATGAGCCATGGATTCTCCGTCACAATTGATTGAACATAAGGTTTATAATTCATAGCATCCAGTAATGACATACGGGTTTCTGGATACCATATAAAATTAAACCTTTCATGAGTAATAGGATGTATTACATCTGTCCTAACCAAAACATAACAATGACCTTTTAGTTCATACATTTTATGTCTCCAGTTTATCTGCTTTTTTCATGTTACAAGGCATACACATTGGTTGAAAGTTATCTATGTGATGAGGACCACCTTTACTCTTTGGTAAAATATGGTCTACTGTCATAAGCACTTCATCACCATTTGAATCAATACCAAATAAATCCAAATGAAAATCTCCATCTTTGTGTTTATCAATAGCAAAGTACTCTCCCTCTAATCCACACTTGACACACTTTGTTCCTAGTGTTTTGAACACCGTTGCTCTATAATCTACATAAGGAATATGATAGCCTTCATCTAGTCCTTTGAATATATAATCAATAGAGAAATGTGCCAAGCGTGTTGTTTTGCCATGTTTTTTGGCTATCATTTTGAGTCCACACTTGCTATTTTATTAACAATATGGTCAACAACATTTACATCCTCACTATCTTTAATTTGGTCTTTTACATCATCCTTAAAAGATGAATAAGAATCAATAGCGGATTGATTTAATTCATCCAATTCAGCAAGTAAATTCTCCAAATCTTTATTAATACATTTTGTTTCCTTTGAGATGATTTTCAAAGTATCCAGTTGTAAGTGAGCATTACCAGCTAGTTTGGACTTTGATATAAGTATTGCTTTTTGAATTAAAGCCTTATTAAGAGTTATCAACATATGTGCCTTAATCCTTTGAGAACTTTCTGTGATGGGTTCGAGTTCAGCAATACCTTTTTGCTTAATCTCCACAAGAGAATTCTTAAACTTATTCCTTTCTTTTTCTTCCAGATGAGAAAGGCCATCAATCTCAACATTTTCTTTTTCAAAGTTTTCCGCTTTAAGATTCTCCAAAGTTTGGGAAACATCTTTCTCCACTACTTGAAGTTCCTTATACTTTGTAGAAACTAATTGAGTGTTAGAGGTTAAAGAACGAGTTAGATTTTCTAACTTGTCCACTTTGCCTTGGGTTGTCCCTTTTCTAAGAAATTTGGCTATCTTCTTAATAATTAAAAAGTTGCCCATTATTTATCTCCTTATTTTATTCTTGTTTGTTTTTAATTATCTTTTTTCTCATCCTCGCTGACAGATTCCAACAAATCAGCAACCCAACTTTTGACTTTGTTAATATTTTTCTTATTTCCTATTACAGCACCAACAGCCACAAAAAATAAAGCTTCTAACATTTTTCTCCTCCTTTGATTTGTTATAATATTATAACCTTTGTTATAACCTTTGATTAAACCCTTTCAATAATTTTTATAACTCCTTTCTTAGCCGTTCGCTTGATTGCTTTACCTACATCACGCAAAGACACATCAAACAAATCTTTTTTCTTTTCCTTTTTCTTCTTTTTTCCTAAAACTTTTTTTAAAACACTTTTTAATACTTTTTTAATCATCTCCAAACTCCTTTCGGATTCCGTAGTCCAGCGAAGTTCTTCTTTTCCACAAAAGGGACACTTCTTTACTGGTTGCTCTACTAGACCATAAAAACCACAGTTTTTACATTTAACTAAGTCCATAATTTACCTCATTGATAATAT
>SDBT01003652.1_pt1 | contig 26485 bp, 13 predicted proteins | sample 2277101 | NCBI WGS metagenome assembly SDBT01 (sample SAMN10404973, study PRJNA504765) | marine sediment metagenome | isolation source: marine sediment core GS10_PC15, 103 cmbsf | place: Arctic Ocean: Southern Knipovich Ridge | collected 2010 | reverse complement strand
AATGTCACCCATTACGCCTTACCGTTAGCCTGCGAACCGGGTGTGGTAACGGCCAACCTAACCGGCGACACGCCGTATGTGATCTTTGTTGCGCCGCAGTTTACCAACATATTTGAATGCGGTGATTACTGGGTCACAGTCGAGTGCGGTGGTCCGCTGGAGGGCGCCTGCTGTATCGAAGACATCTGCGAATTCACCTCGGAAGAGCAGCAGTGTCTGGATGCCGGGGGAACCTGGTATGTAGGCGAGAGCTGCCCCGACTTCGAATGTCCCTCCGGTGATGCATGTCTCGTTCAGATGCCGAACCAGGTCAATGGTATCTTCTCCGATTCGGGCTGCGACTTCTGCGCAGGAGGCGAGCAGTATCTGGCTGAGAACATGATACTGACTTCCAACAGGCAGATTCTTGGCCTGACGTTCTGGACCGGTTACTATCCATCCAACATACCCCCGGCAGTAGACCACTGGACAATTGTCTTCCGTGCGGACAACGGTGGAGTACCGGGTGCGGAACTCGCCAGAATCGACGACATGGATTCAGACTCCAGGGTCGATACTGGTCAAGATTTGTTTGGCGTGGACGAGTACGTGGTCTTCCTGGACGTCAGTGGCCTTGGCTTTTCCTATGGTCCGGGCGTATTGTTTATCGAGATCTACGCAAACACCGGTTTTGGTGACGACACATCCGTGTTCTGGGAAACCGGCGATCTTGATCCTGTCAACGGAATTATCGGACAGGCTTGGTCACAGTCGATGCCTGAAGAGCCCTGGAACTACGATGGGGCCACAGATTTGGCCGTGATCGTTCACTGCTCGGAAGGGGAACCTTTGTTCGGCGCCTGCTGCGATGATCAAACCGGTCTATGTGATGATGATGTACCGGCTGAAGAGTGCCCGCCACCGCTGAGATTCGCGGCCAACACGCTCTGCGCCGATCTCGATCCGCCATGCATCGAGGTTATTAACAACGACGACTGCTCAAGCTACATCGATCTCGGCGCGCCACCGATCTTAGTCGCAGGCAGTACTGTCGGATTCGTCAACGATTACGGACCTTACACGGCGCAACCTGCCTGCTGGCAGGGGAGTTGGTACTCAGTTTCTGGCGGTGCGCCTGACGCGACTTACAAGGTCACCATCCCCTCCGACGGCGACTACACCTTCGAGTTGTGCGACGAGATCGGCTACGACAGCGGACTTGAGCTTTACAACTTCACCTGTCCTGATGAACCGATCTACCCGGACGATTTCATCTGCGGAAACGATGACATGAGCACGGATTGCGAGCATAGTGCTCTCAGAGGCGGTGTCCAGTGTATCACGCTGACTGCCGGTCAGGAGATCCTGGTGGTTGTTGACGGTTACTCGTCGAGCACCGGCGATTTCGTTTTGGAGGTCTTTGAGTGCGTACCTACTACCGGCGCCTGCTGTATCGATGACATCTGCGAATTCACTTCGGAAGAGCAGCCGTGTCTGGATGACGGCGGAACCTGGTATGTGGGTGAAACCTGTGACGATTTCGAATGCCCAGTACCTCCGTGCTCTGCTGATGATGTTGTATACAATAACGCTGGTTCGTACGACGACTACGGTTCACCGGCCTCGCAGTATGCAAACGATTATCCGTTCGCCGCTGGTGCGGCTGATGACATTACGTTGAGTTCAAACTGCACGATCACTCAAGTAGAGAGCTGGACGACACACTGGGCCGGTGCTGAGGGCCTGGGTCCGAACCTCTACGAGGGCATCAACATCACCTTCTATGCGAATTACTTCAATCCGGACGTCGGCTATGATATGCCCGGCGGTTACCTCGGCGACGATGGAGTTCGCGTTGAGTATGTATCTGGTGGAGTCATTCAGACGGAACTGGTTACCATGGATCTCGTCAGCTTCGCACCTGACCATGGTTGTACGGGCGACAGATGGGAAATCTCAGTCCCGATTACGCCTATCGACCTTGAGGGCGGTGTCAAGTACTGGCTTGAAATTCAGCCAGTTATGCCGTATTTCGACGGCGGGCAGTGTGCCATTCAGGTTGGTGACGCCAACACGGGCGATCCTGCCGTACAGATCTTCCTCCTCATACCTTTGGATCCCTGGACTCCAATTGACGGTAATGCCAATAGTTGCCCGGATACGGAACTTCCTGGCACCTATAGAGATCTGGCGTTCTGTCTGCACGGAACATGCGAGCAGCCAACAACCGGTGCCTGCTGTGACGAGGGAGTTACAGGCGATTGCCAGGACGGCCTCACTCAGGCTGAGTGCACGACACTTGGCTTTGCCCGCTGGGAGCAAGACGTGACGTGCGTGGATCTCGATCCGCCATGTCAGGGTCCGGCCTGCGATTACATCGTTGCTGACTGCGACCACAACGGCACTCCGCTCGAGCTTTCGGACGTTGTTATCATGATCGGCTATTACAGAGGTACGGCGGTTCCTGAGTACGATTGTGATTGCGAAGGTATCAGCGAAACCTTTACTCCTGATGCTGACCCGAACAGTAACTGCGTAGCTTTCGAGCTTAGCGACGTGGTTGCTGAGATTTCTTTCTACAGAGGGCAGTCAGTTCCTGGTTCCGGATGTCAGAATTGTCCGGGTCAGGGCGGATTAGCTCCGGGAGAAGGAGGAACGCTCGTTGTACCGTCCTTAAAGTCAAAGGTCAAGGCTATCCAAAGGGGGTCCGCGGACTGATGAACCGCTGATCTTCTGAAGTTAGTCTCGACTTGAGGCTACAGTCCTGCACTACAGGACGAGAATCGGGGTCTTAAAAGGCCCCGATTCTTTTTTAATGGTTGAGGTTATTATGCCAATCTGGCAGGATGGCGGCAGACGAGGATATCCGACGTTCAAGCGTTAATCTATTATACAACAAGACATTATAGTTTTTTAATTGACTTTCAGGGATAATTATGCTACAATATGAGTCTATTTTATGGATCGATTTTTTAAACAGCTAAAACTTTAGGGGTCTGATGTTAGGAGTAATTGACAATAAATTCGTGATAGGACGCGACGAGTTTTTCCCGTTTTCTGCGGAGATGCATTATTTCCGGGTTGAGAAACGCTACTGGTCGATCTGTTTTGAGAGGATCAAGAAGGCGGGATTCAAGATCATCTCGACCTATATTCCCTGGAATCTTCACGAGCAGAAGCCCGGTGAATTCGATTTTAGAGGCATCACCGGCCCGGATAAGGATTTGATCGTGTTTTTAGAATTGTCGCGGGAGTTCGGATTTAAGGTTATCCTGAAGCCGGGGCCGTGGATTAAAAGCGAATGGTCCAACGGCGGACTTCCCAAATATCTTTTTCTCGACGAGGGGATTGTGGCCCGGGACTATCAGGGGGAGCTCGTCTCCGCCAACAACGGCCCGGGTATCGCGGATAGTTATCAGCCGAGCTACCTGCATCCCAAATATCTCGGTCACGTGAAGAGGTATCTGGGAGGGCTCATAGAGGTAATACAGAACTACATATTTCCCAAGGGGCCGGTATTCATAATTCAGATTGATGATGAATTGAGCTTCGGGGGAAACCTCAAACCGCTGGCTGCGGATTACAATAATGTCACCCTAACGGAGAATTACCATCCTTTTCTGGAGGGGAAATATCAGAATCCAAGGAGCCTTCCCCCGGGGTATGGGAAAAGGATAAGTCGTTTTTCGAGCATTGAACCTCCTTTATCCATGGAAGTGAAAAAGCCGGAAGACCTGGTGAAGTATTTCGATTGGATCGAGTTTAAAGGCTCTCTTCTGAGCGGTTTTGTGGAGAGTATAATGGAGCGGCTGGAAGCTCTGGGTGTGGGATGCTTTTTCTCGGTTAACGTGCCCTGGACAGATGATTTCGGGCTACCATTGAACATGGATTCGCTGCTGGGGGAAAAGACGGTCCTGGGCATGCCGATTCCCGATCCGAGCGATTATTGCAGGTTGGGCCGGAACATTCGTTACCTGGAAAGCAAGACAGGCTTTTGCTGGACGCCCAACCTTTATGGCGGCGCTCCGGCGGATGAGGACGGCTCTCCCGAAAAGCGGGTTTTTGCTGTAAGTCCACGCTATCACCGCTACCTGATTGTCAGCGCTCTGGCTGCCGGTCTGAAGGGAATGAACCACTATATGTTCGTAGGTCGCGATCACTGGCATGGTTCACCGCTTGGTTCCGACGGCACCGTTAATGAGAATTACGATACCATCAGAAAGATAAACACTGCCTTGGAGTATATCGGTATCAACTCCGCAAAATCGGTTTCACGGATAGGGATAGCCTATCATAAGCTGTATCTCATCCAGCATCATCTGGGCATAAAGGAGCAATTCCCGTATGTTGTTGACTTGGTATCGCAGAGTCTCAATCCGTTGGGGCAGGATTTCATGAATCTCAAATTCGATTATTCCGTTGTCGATATCGACTCTGAGAATACATTGGATGAAAAAGACGTTTATTTCATACCGACCGCAGAATATATGGCCGAAGCGGCTCAGACTAATATCGCGAAAGCTATAAAACGGGGTAAGTGCGTGGTGTTGTTTGGCCTGATGCCGAAATTCAACGAATATTTCAAGGCCTGCCGGATTCTTTCGAGGGCCGTGGGATTAAATACCACCCTCGATTGGCAACCGTGCAATATCGTCTGGGATAAAACTGAGATTCGGGCCATTAGATATGGCCATATATCATCGAAGGGAACGGGTAAAGTGCTGGCGAAAAGCGGCGCCAAGGTAACGGGCGTTTATAAGAAAGTGGGCAAAGGATCGGTCTATCTATTCACTTTCGATATTTCACCCAAATATGATCCGGTCAGATTGAATCTTTTGCGGTCGTTATTCATAGCTCAAAAGATCAACTCGCCGGTAGCGACATCCGATCCCAAGGTCGATTTCATAGCCCAGGTGAATGATAGCGGGGCAATCCTCTACCTGATCAACACGGATATTACCTTCACCTCTCCCGGCAGCGATTTTAAGAAGAAGATAGTAGCCTCGGTGGATCTGCATGCGCTGGGGATAAAACAGGGCAAAGTCAAAATGTATGATGTCCTGGACGACGAGATCCTGAAATTCACCTCCAGGGAGCTAAAGGAAGGAGTGGTCTTCCCGGTCGGCTTCCACGAGGCCAAGATATTTTACATACCGAAGAAGTAGCTTACTTTCGCAAAGAAAATCAATAAGAAAGGCGGCCTGTACAACAGGCCGCCTCATAATTTGAATCGGTTTCCCTTATGTTAGCACCGGGAAAACCCGCAGTCGGGGCAGACGATGCAGCCGGATTCGGTCTCCAGCCGGCCGCGGCAATCGGGGCAGTTCAACGCCGAAAGATCGGTCTGTGGCTTAAGGGCCTTGCCGTTGCCGAAATGTTTATGCAGCACCTTGGCGATGGCATCCGGCACCGAGCGTATAAGTCCGCCAGCTCCATAAACAGGAGAATCGCCCCCTATGCCGCGCAGCTGCTCGATTATCACCTCGACATCGATACCGCTTCTTAAAGCTAGCGACATAAGCCGACAGATGGCCTCGGTATCGGCCATGGTATCGTATCCCGATTTGCCTATCTGGGCGAAGACCTCGAATGGTTTCCCGTTTAGCGTATTGATAGTAATATAGAGGTTGCCGAATCCGGTTTTTATCTTATTTGTAATTCCCTGGAGTGTTTCAGGGCGCCCTTTAATTGCTATGGCATGATTGACCTCGCCGGATTCCCCGGTCTGCGCTGTCGAAAGGACCTGAAACGCCCGGGAGCCGTCGCGATAAATCGTCACACCCTTGCACGCCAGCCCGTAGGCGAGCTCAAAGGTGGTCCTGACATCGTCCGTGGTGGCCTCTTTTGGAAGGTTGATAGTCTTGGAGACCGCATTCTCCGTATGCTTCTGGAAGGCCGCCTGAATCTTAATGTGCCACTCGGGCGAGACATCGTGAGATGTAACAAATATATCCCTGACCGACTCCGGTATCTCATCGAAATCAACTATGGAATTCTTCTCAGCGATCCGTTCCATCAGCATCTGCGAGTAGAAGCCCAATTCTTTGGCTCTGGATTCAAACATCGGATTTAATTCGATCAGGCGAGTATTGTCCATGACATTGCGGATAAAGCTGACGGCGAATATCGGTTCGATCCCCGAGGAGCATCCGGCAATTATGGAGATGGTACCGGTAGGCGCGATGGTTGTGACGGTGGAATTTCTTCGCTGTGTGCCCTCTTTGCAAAAGACAGATTTTTCCCAATTGGGAAAAACTTCCCTTTTGACAGCCAGGTTCTGGCTGGCGAGATCAGCCTCAGTCTGAATGAAGCCCATAATCTTATCCGCCAGTTCCAGCGCCTCGTTGGAATTATAACGTATATCCAGTACGATCAGAAGATCTGCCCATCCCATGACACCAAGGCCGATTCTGCGGTTTTTCCTGGTGGCTTCGCCGATTTGCTTTAAGGGATACTTATTCTGCTCGATTACGTTATCGAGGAAATGCACTCCCTTCCAGACCAGATCCTTGAGCTTATCCCAATCGATTTCGTTTCTGAACATTTTGGAGGTATCAGAAGAATCGACGACGGCACGAACGATTTTCGAGAGGTTGATAGATCCCAGGTTGCAACTCTCGTAGGGAAGTAGAGGTTGTTCACCACATGGATTGGTTGCCTCCACCAGGCCAACATCGGTAGTTTTTTCGTATTTGTTGATCTTATCGAGGAAGATGATGCCGGGTTCGCCAGTTTTATGGGCATGCTCGACAATCGACTGGAACACCTCGCAGGCATCAAAACTCTGTGGCCTGCCGTCAATTGCGTATTGCTCGCCGGTCCGGGGATCGATAAGATCATATGGCGTGCGTTCTTTAACAGCCTTCATGAAAGTATCTGTTACGCCGACGGAGATGTTGAAATTCGTCAGCTCCGATAGATTGTCTTTGCATTTGATAAATTCTTTAATATCGGGATGATCGACCCTGAGAATCCCCATGTTGGCACCCCGGCGGGTTCCCCCCTGTTTGACCGCCTCGGTGGCAGAATTGATTACCCTCATGAAGCTGATCGGCCCCGATGCAACGCCGGAAGTTGAGGCTACTACTGAATTTTTGGGTCTCAACCGGGAAAAGGCAAACCCCGTACCGCCGCCGGATTTATGGATCAGTGCCGTGTCTTTCACCGCCTCGAAGATCGATTCCATGTTATCGTCGATAGGCAAAACAAAGCAGGCCGAGAGCTGGCCCAGCTTCCGGCCGGCGTTCATCAATGTTGGAGAGTTAGGCATGAACTCCAGCCTGGCCATCATCTCATAAAAGCTGGTGGCCGTTTCATCGATCTCTTCTGTTGTCGCCCCAAAGTTGGCGTCGCCTGCTGCTATTACTGTTGCAACACGCATGAACAGCTCTTCCGGCGTCTCCGCAACCTGCCCCTGATCATCTCTTATCAGATAACGCCTCCTTAATACGGCGAGAGAATTTGCCGATAGCCGGGGCTTTATCTGTGTTTTTTGTTCGCGCACTTTTTCTCCCTCCGGAATATTAAAAGAAAGCAATCTTAAGTATCATATTCAAACGTTGCCGACTCAGTTTCCTCATTAATTTTGAAATCGGCGAAAACTATAGGCGCCTCATTTTTCATGATCTTGAGCATCTCAAGGGCTATCTCCCTGATCTCCCAATGGGCCCGGGGGTTAGTCCTCACGCAGAAGAAATGCCGAAGCTCCCGGAAATTCGCTGTAATGACTATTTCCGACACCGTGGCATTGGGAAGAACATAGCGTGCATCCTCGGGCGGTACACCGGCATCGAGAAGCTCCTCGTAAAGATCGTAGCAGTTTGCGATCGCCTCCCCATAGAGCTCTCTGGCGCTGTTGGCTTTACCGGGCAGTTTGGCCTGCGCAATCGTCGGGGGGGTAACTATCTCATAGTCTTTGGTCTTCTTGCGATTTGGCTTATCGGCGTAGCAGACGTATCTCTGGCTCTCCTGTGACGGCGATATGAAACGATGCCGGACCAATTCATGAGTGAACACTCTCGAGCCGCCCTTGATCCGGAATGTTGCCGACGCATGCTCCAGAACAGAGTGATGTCCCTTTTTGATCACTTTCTGGATCAGCTCTTCGGTCGAATTCGGCGGGTCGTACCTGTGGAACGATAGGTAGCAGGTTCGGCAAGCCCGCTCGATGATATCCTCGCCGTTCGGGGTTATGGCCATTAGCTCTACCGAACGCTTGGTTTCGACGGGCATAACAACACCCTCTCTATCTTTTTTTACTAATGAAGACACACTTATACCCTCAACCCCCAACTCCTTTTTTCAATTTTATAGAAAATACGGCTGAAACTTCTATCTTCGTCTGTTACTCAACCATCGTTCAGCGGATGTCATTTTAACGATGGAGCCTGATATTTGTCAAGAAAAAATCATACTTTTTTAAAAAAAAATACAACATGTTGTGTCTCAATGCCTTTCGGAACACTATATATCGTGACTCAAGCAGTAATTGTGGATGAAATGATATTGACTTGGAACTCTTTTTTGTTAAATTATTGTTAGGAAATAAGAAAGGAGAACTCATGAGAACAGCGTTTTTGATTCCCCTAATGCTGGTGGGGTTTTTGGCTCTTTCGGCCTCCGCCTCGGATAGCTTTATAGTCGTGGTCAGTACTCATACTGACGCCGATCTGAGCATGCTACAGAAGTATTCCGGCAGGGCATGGGGCAAGACAGTGGACAAAATCTATCTTTCCGGTGCTAAGGAAGAAATTGCCTGGCTCAAAGAATATAATATCGAATTTGAGCTTATCGAATACGACGATGATCTGTCGTCGCTTTATATCTGGTACCACGTACCGCCGGACCAATGGCCGAACGGCATGAATGTTCTCGATCAGGGTGAAGGGTATATTTTAGCAACCCACCCGCCATCGGGCATGATTGAATACCGCCGCCTGAAGCTCAGGAGGCTGCCATTTGTCCAGCGGGAGAGCTATGGGAATATGCTTCTTGAGTATAATCCGGCTGTCGATGCTCTTATCAGCGCGGTGAGTCAGGACACGGTCATCGATTTTCTTAGCAGGCTTACAGGCGCAAGCCCTATTGAGATCAATGGGGGCCTGGATACGATCCATACCAGATACTCCGGCACGCCTGATAATGCGCTGGCGGCGCAGTTTCTAAAAGAGACCCTCGAGGGATACGGCTATGAGGCCGAATATCATGGATTTTATGGCGGCAGTATTCGTCATATTGCAGCTTATGATGAAAACCTCGCCTGGCTGGTAACGGAAGATTCGGAGGCGCTCAAGACTACCGATGGCGGCCAGAACTGGGATTCCATGCCGGACAATACCAATTCATCACTCTGGGGAATCGCTAACGTGGGGTCTGATTTGGTATGGCTGACGGGTAATAATGGTACCATAAGGTTTTCATCCGACGGCGGCGAGAGCTTTCAATCGCAAAGTTCAGGGCTGTCCACGTGGCTGTTTGGAGTTAATTTTGTAAATTCCAGCGAAGGCTGGATAGCGGGCGACGGCGGCACTATCCTGCATACGGCGGATGGGGGGCTCGAATGGACGACTCAGTCCACCCCAACCGGTTCCCGCCTTTACGATGTTTGTTTTGTGGACGAATCTTACGGCTGGGCGTGTGGACGCGAAGGAACGATTCTTAACACAACCGACGGGGGTGTCACATGGGAAAATCAGGATTCCCAGTCGAACCAGAGGCTGTACGGAATCGACTTTACAGATCAGGATAATGGTTGGGCAGTCGGTTGGAACGGAGTAGTCCGGCATACCACGGACGGCGGCGCAAACTGGCAGCCGGTTGATCTCGGCAGTCAGGTGGAGAAATATCATGTCGATTTCTCCGACGAGATGCATGGCTGTATAGTAGGCTTTGATGGTGAGATATTCATCACCACCGACGGCGGCGCCAACTGGGATCAGCAATCGACGGGTACTGCGAAGGATTTTCATGGAGTCGTCTTTGCTGACAACTTAACCGGATTTGCTGCCGGTAATAGTGTCCTTCAAAAAACCATCGACGGCGGTGTAACATGGTTTAGCCAGACCGAGAACATCGAGACCGCCTGGCTCAATATACTGGCGACGAAGATCGGCACAGTTGATCCCGACCAGCAGGTGATAATCTGCGCTCACATGGACGACCGCTCCGAACAGCCCGAGACTAATGCACCCGGCGCCGATGACAACGGTTCAGGAACCACGGCCACTATCGAGGCGGCCCGGGTTTTTGCCGATTTTAATTTCGAAAAGACGATTAAATTCTGCTTGTGGACCGGCGAGGAGCAGGGGCTATTAGGTTCGGCTGCGTATGCCGAGGAGGCCTTCGCGCGGGGCGATGATATTGTAGGTGTATACAACTTCGATATGATCTCCTGGGATGGCAACTCCGATAACGCGATCGATCTGCATTGCGGCACCAATAGCTCCTCTATAGAGCTTGGCAATGCCCTGGTGGATGTCATCACCGACTACAATCTCGCACTTGTTCCCGATCTAATCACCTCTGGTTCGTCGGGAGCCTCAGATCATGCATCCTTCTGGGATTACGGCTATCCGGCGATAATGGGGATAGAGGATTTCGATGATTTCACTCCTTATTACCATACTACCGGCGATAATATGGATCATATCATGAACGATTATTTCGCCGAGTTCACAAGGGCGGCTATCGGGGCCGTAGCAACACTCGCCGTACCGGATACGGTTTTGACACTCGTCGATGACAGCGAGTCGTTACCCCATGGATTTGCCCTGCATGCGAACTATCCGAATCCTTTTAATGCCTCCACAACAATCTCGTTTTCGGTCGGTACAGACACGGAGGTCGATCTGGCGATATATGATGTCCTGGGCCGGAGAGTGGCTACGCTGCTTCAGGGGCCGGTCGATGCCGGCACCCACAGAGTCAACCTGAACGCCAGCGATCTCGCATCGGGTGTCTATTTCTACCGGCTGGCCGCGGACGGTAACGATGCCGTCAACAGGATGACGCTGCTGAAGTAAGTCTAAGAGATATAATCAATTAGTGATTGTAGGGGCGAATTGATATTCGCCCCTTTTATTGATGTAATTCTGGATTCCCAATCAAGTTGGGAATGACAGAGTGACTACGTTAGGACGTATCGCAATACGCCCCTATATGAGATCTCTACTTTGTCATCCTGAATATAGTAATTACACCGTCCCTGTCTATGGGGCGGGGATTTAAAAGATAATCTTTATCGCGCATATATAGCCTGACCGCATCATCGGCCATGACATCAAATTTGGAGTCATCTATGCCGAGATCGCTGAAAGTCAGAAGCCGCCCGATTGATGCCAGCCAGCCTTTCATGGCATCTATGCTTATTTTTGCTGCATGGTCTTTTTCTTCAGTATCAAATCGTAATCCGAATATGTTTGTCCCCATTTCGATATACTTTTCGGGGGCGGTCGAAGCTGTGTAATCCATCAAGGCGGGTAGCAGCAACGCCAGCCCTCGGCCGTGGCTGATATCGTAATGGGCGCTGACGACATGCTCTAATGCGTGCAGGGGGTAGTCTCCACCCCTGCCGGAATTAACCAACCCCGATAGAGCAACAGTCGAACTCCATGAAAGGTGAGTTCTGGCCTCGATATCGGAACCGTCTTTCACTGCGCGAGGCAGGTATTTCATCACCGTCTTTATGACCGCCTCGGACAGGCAATCTTGTAAATAGGCTTCGGTAGTCGATGTGAAGTAGCCTTCGATAACATGCGTGATGATATCGACGCCGCCGTCGGCCGTATAATCGGGTGGGCAGGTGATTGTGAGTTCTGGATCGATAATGGAGGCTGCGGGGAAAAGAGCCGGACCCCAGATGCCTGTCTTCTCATGAGTTTCCCAGTTCGATATTATTCCCCCGGAATCGGCCTCGCTGCCGGTGGCAGCTACGGTTGGTATGCAGACGATAGGGAGTGCTTCCTCGATCTTGCGCTGAGGTTTATCCGGGCCGGAGTAAACGTAATCCCATACGGAGTGGCCCGTCTTAGCCGTTATGGCAATACCCTTGGCGGCATCCATGGCCGAGCCTCCGCCCAAGCCGATTATGAAATCACAGCCTTTGTCGCGCGCCAGGGCGGCGGCCTTATCGCATGTCGTATGCCTGGGATTTGGCTCTATTCCCTCGAATACAACCGATTCGATTCCCGCTTTTTTCAGAAGATCGGTAATCTTATCCAGCACGCCAAATTTGCGCATGGATGATTTGCCGGTCACTATCAGTGCTTTCTTGCCCACCGGTTTTAAGTATTTCCCGATGATGTTAATTTTGCCGGGGCCAAAATATATTTTGGTCGGAAGTTGGAAATCAAACGGCAGCATCAAGCCTCCCTTTATTGTGCTAAAAGATCAAACATCCATCTCGCTTAACTGCGAGTGGCATCTATTATAATGATCTTCATGGACTTTGGCAATTGTTCTGATTGATAACCGCCATCCAGCAGGACCGCTCGAATTTGTCCTGCTATTTATATAAACTGTATGATTGTGCCCGATATCAGCTACTGTTCCGGCGGACAATCCTCGCATCCTGAGGCCGTTCCGGTACCTCTGTAAGCGGCAATCTCTATGACGACATCTCCAAGCTCTAATGCTACGCAGTTACCGTTGGGATCGGCCGTCGGTGTGAAGTTATCCCCATGCGGTGGACATTCACAGCTGTAAGCAGGATCGATTGTGCCCCTGTAGATGCTGATCATGGCTATGGCATCCCCCAGCTCCAGCGGAATTCCATTATGATTGACGTCGCCGGCTAAATACGAACAAGGGCCACCGGGGGAAATGACAGTCACGGTACCCTGCATGGAGAGGGGATGGTATGAGCATTCATAATCATTTACACTCTCGGTATCGAATGTGAAATCGAAGAAATCGCTGAGACCCAAATCTCCTGAATCCCAGAGACCGCCCAGCGCTGTTGTGGTATGAATAGTCGTAACCGTGTTCACCCACCTGACCGTTTGACCGACCTCGATCTGGATATCAGCAGGCTCGAAAAAGAGGTTTCCGATTTCGACTATGACATCGGCGGGATCGCCCACAATTACAGTACCTCGCATGATGACAGAATGATAGGTACAATCGTAATCATATAAGCCCTGGGTATCGAACGTGAAGTCGAAGAAGTCATCGAGACCCATGTCTCCCGAGTCCCATTCGCCTCCCAGGGCGGTGGTGGTATGGATCATGGAAACCGTGTTGACCCACCTGACTGTCTGCCCGATTTCGATCTCTGTCAGCACCGGAGCGAAAAAGAAATTTCCCATATCGACCTGAACATCGAAAGTGGGGAGCAGATTGATGGTGAAATCACCGCTCTCGTCTTGATAATCAGTTCCCGAATTATCCATGTAGATCTTGATACGGCCCAAGGTTGTCTCAATCCCGGGGACCGTCCATTGATAATCCAGCTGGGACGGGGGCAAGTTCATTTCGATAACCTCCCAGCTGGACCCGCCGTCCTGGGAAAAATACAGATCCCAATTCTGGAGGTCGTGCGGGATAACAATATGCCATTGAACGTCGACAATTTCACCCTCGGTGAACGTTTCGCCGCCTACAGGATTATCCAGCGCAACATGCGCTCCGGCCAAGGAACTCAGAGCGAAGGAGGCGAAAAACGCAAGAACCATGATCTTGATGCTTTTCATAAGATGTCCTTTCATAGTTGCGATTTTAGCTTCATTAGTTTGCATCGAACCTGATCATTCTTAAAAAAGATCTAGTCTGTTTTCGGCAGAAACCAGCAAGGCTGTCTTTGGTACGTAGAAGGATAAACCGTCCACATATCATAATAAAACTAATTATCAATTTCAGTTGTTTCCGCCAATTTCTAAATATTGTTCGAGACTACTATTGAAGTAAGATTGATTTTACAATTTATAAATTATGCCTGCCGAAAGGGGAGGTAGTTTTAGATATCACTCCGGCTGAATAGAAACATGGCGATGCCTGCAGCCACCGCGGCGTTGAGCGATTCCACCGTTGTTGAGATAGGGATTCGCACTTTATGATGCGATACTTTTAGCAGTTGTTCGCTCACTCCCGCAATCTCCGCACCTACAATCAAAGCGGTAGGGCGGTCAATTCGAATCTTTTGCAGATCCTCATCACCTCCGGCAGATAGGGCGTAGATGGTGTGGCTTCGATGAAGCCTACCTAAAACTTCTCTGATGGTTATGCGCCGGGCGATGTCGATTGCGAACATGGCGCCCTGAGTGGCACGTACCACCTTGGGGTTGAATATATCCACCGATCCGGCAGTCGTGATGATTGCCCCGAAGCCAAAGGCCGCTGCCGTCCTGATTATGGTTCCCATATTAGCGGGGTCCCTGAGACCGTCGGCGATAAGAATTCTATCGTGCAATAAAATATTCCTTAAGTCATTTTCCGGTATCCTTGCCACCGCCAGGATATCCTGAGGAGTGGTGGTGGTCGCGATTCTACTTAGATCTTTCTGGCTGACCTGTTCTATCCTGGTATCCCGCGTACTGGAGATTAGGCCGGAGTGTGCCTCCGGGTCCGATGCCATCACCGATTCCACGCTCCAATCTGATTTCAGCAGTTCCTCGACCGCATGGGTGCCCTCCACCAGAAATAATCTGTGCATCCGCCTGTATTTGGCGTAGGCGAGGGAGCGGAACATTTTTTTCCTGTTTTCGTTCATTAACTTGATTTGATACCAGCGGCGAGTTAGAATTGTGGTATGTTCAGGTTTTTGATTTCACTTTCCACGATAATTTTTGCGCTACCGCCGCTGAATTCTTCGGAGGCCTCCGATTTATCACCCGACGACAAAATTATCATAAAACTCGACATCAGTCCATCCGAATCGTATGCCTCCTTTATGTCTAATGATCTCGAGTCCGGCGTGGGTTTGGCCTTATCGGGCGGTGGATCCCGGGGTCTGGCTCATATTGGCGTACTGAGAGTATTAGACCGCGAGAATATTAACGTAGCATTCATCGCCGGCGTTTCCATGGGAGGAATCATCGGCGGGCTTTATTCATCAGGTTATTCTCCGGACGAGCTCGAGAGAATTGCCCTGGACGTCCGATGGAAAGAGCTTTTCTCTCAGAGCCCGATGCGCAGTAGTCTGCTGGCGACACAGAAGGATCGTTCGGAAAAGAGTCTGGTAAAAATCCGGTTCGATAACTGGCGCCCGGTTCTTCCCAGGGCGATAACTTCGGGGCAAAACTTAAATCAATTTCTCGAGGCACTCACTGCGCGAGCAGGTATCCGCTCCTCCATCAGCTTTGATTATCTGAATCCCCGGTTAAGGATTATCTGCACCGATCTTTCAACAGGAGAGAAAGTGATTCTCTCCTCGGGCAATCTGGCGGAGGCAATGAGAGCCTCAATGGCTGTACCGGTTGCCCTGACGCCGGTAGATATAGCGGAGAAGCTTCTTGTGGATGGTGGATTGGTTGATCCCATTCCGGTGGATGTTGTTACGGAAAACGTCAGGCATCCGGTGATAGCCGTCAACACGTCATCGGAACTCCTACCCGCATCGAGGATCTTAGACGTCATTGATATCGCTGACCAGACGACGACAATAATGTCTATGCGCGGGAAAGAAGAATCCTTAGAAAAAGCCGACCTTGTTATCACTCCCGATATGGAGGGCAGGCTTTCAACGGATTTTTCGGATATAGAATCGGTGATAAAAGCAGGCGAAGAAGCGGCGGAGAAGGCCATTCCGGAGATCCGGCGATTACTATCGGAAGCGAATTCCCTTACCGGGGACGGCCCCGAATATCGGATTACCGGATGGGAGATCAAGGGCCTGAGTTTCATGCCAATGACCTTTTTCAAGACAGTCTTCGAGCATTCAAACCGGACGAGCAATCGGGAGATAGAATCTAATTTGAAGAGAGCATTTGAATCAGGTTATATCTCTGACGCCCGGGCGGAATTGATTCCGGTCGATTCGGGATACCACCTGGAATATCATCTAATTGACAATCCACGAATATCAGAGATCGTCTTTGACGGTGCAACTTTATTTGAGAAAGGGGATTTTACCGATCTTGTCGAGTCCAGGGAAGGCATGATTCTGAACCATGCAATGGTTTCCTCTGACAGGGAGATTTTGGAAAGGTTTTACATCCGTTCGGGCTTTAGCCTTGTGCGGGTCTATTCGATATTCGATCCCGATAACCGACAATTAGTTTTCAAAATTGATGAAGGCCGGATTAACAATATTGTTATTGAAGGAAACAGGCGAACAAAGACCTGGGCAGTGATGAGACATGTGCCGTTTGATCCCGGCGATGTTTTCAAGCAGAGAAAAGCGGAGAGAGGCGTGGAAGATCTCTACGGCACCGATCTTTTTGAGACTGTCAGGTTTCTTGCAATGCCTGATACGATCGGTATTACTCTGAAAGTCCTGGTTTTGGAGAAACCATACAGTATCCTTCGGTCGGGTGCGAGGTTCGATCTTGAATACGGTTCAAAAGCTTTCGTGGATATTGTCGATGATAACTTATTTGGAGCCGGACTCGAACTATACGTATCTACAACTGTAGGCGAGAAGCGGAGATCCGTGTCTCTGGATTTCGAGGCCGACAGGATCTGGAATTCCCTTTATACATTTAGACTTTTCTTCGACTACGGCGAATTTAAGAGAAATTATTACATAGATCATGAATATCAGGGCTATCTGAGCGAGTTTCATCACGGCGGTGAGCTTTCCCTAGGACGGCAGATTCCCAGGTTTGGGACGATATCGATCATCGGGCAGATTCGCAGATATAGATGGGATGAGTTCGACAGGGCTGACAGACAGCAATTCGACAAAGGGAGCATAGGCTTTCGATCCATTGTAGATACCAGAGATGAACTCGAATTTCCAGAAACCGGTAAATATCATCTTTTTGAACTGGAATTCGCCGGGGAGTTGTCCGGTGACAAGGTGGCCTACACAAGATTCTTAACGTCGATAGAATCCTACTACCGGCTGAACAGCCGGCTGAATTTTCATCCGAAACTCTCCCTGGGGATTTCCACCAATTTCATGCCGTTTTTCGACCAGTTTACTCTCGGAGGACGGCAGAATTTTTTGGGGCTGTTCGAAGACGAAATCGTGGGGGAAAAACTGTTCTCAGGCGATCTTGAACTTCGCTACCGGGTCCTCGGTCCTATATATCTTAGAGGACGATACAATATGGGAAATATCTGGACCAGAATAGAAAACATCAGGCTTTCAGAAATGCGGTATTCCGGCGGAATAGGTATAGCCGTCAAAACCTATATCGGCCCTATCTCGAGCTGGTATGGACGATCCAGTGATGGGCTGGATGCGTTCTATTTCTCCGTGGGGCATAACTGGTGATGGTGCAATAAGAAATTCTATTTATTTCCAGATCGCCTTGAGGAAACCTTCGAGGATACCGTTGGCTATAAAAGTATCCAGCGCCTCCTCGGTAGCCTTTCTGTCCATCCCCCAGATCGAGATTTTTGGGTCGACGAAGTCTTTATCGAGTTGAATGAAATATCTATTCTCCTGGGAAAGATAAACAGGTAGTTTTTCGATGAATTCGGCGGCCACCGAATTGACTCCCGGCCCACCGATAACCACTGTCGGGCAAACCTGAATAATCTTGTCATGTTTATATAAGGCATCCGAGATAACCAGGCATTTCCTGAACGGATGATTCCCGAAATAAGAGGAGGATTCGAAGGCACTCTTGAGTTTATAAGCCAGGGGCCTGTCGATCTCCTCGGGTTTGATGTCTATCCCCACGATGATGAGAATAGTCTGGTTGACATCAATCTCCTGCATATAATACACATATATCGAGATATTGTGGCTGTCAATCGATTTTGTCCTGAAGTGTGGTCGGATTCCTAAGGGGTGGTAGAGTTCGGCAATGTCTAGAATTCCGGAGAACCGCGGATTTTGAGCCTCATGTCAGCGAGGGGCGGATCGGGTTTATACATTGAAATATAACGAGTTAGGTTAATTCCCGAAGTCCGGACAAAAAAGTAAGGGAATTGAACCCCATAGTCGCGTTGTGGCACAAAGACTTACACCGTATTGTGACCAAATTATGTTCACAACTAACCTATTGGTATCTATACAGGAGCTATTAGGGGGAACGTGTCAACTAATTACGGCGTCGGGAGGGGGACATTTGTTGATGGACGCTACAAGCGTTGGGACAAAGCCTTCCCCATTTTCATTTTTGCTTGCATGGGCGGGGGGATCAGGACCGCTGCATCCGGTAGCGGACGCCCCGATCCTCCAGATACTTTTCGACGTGTTCCCGGCACCCGTCGGCACGGCCCACGAACTCGGGAGGACTGATCCCCTCTTGTGAATACCCGCCGTCGAGCACCAACCGGGCGACCGCGGTGCAGGTGTACCCCGTCGTCCTGGCCATGGAGAGGGCCCCTGTCGCGGGATCGTATTCGTCGTACAGGTCGTAGGTGTAGATCGCCGGTTTCCCGTCTTCCTCGCCGGAGATCACTAGCCTCATGACAGTGAGATCGGCCTCGCCTGGTCCGTATTTCCAGAGCGGGGAGAACAGCGACGCGGTCACGTCGATCGGCCGCACCGAAGCGCCCTTCACCTCGATGGGCGTCAGGTTGAGGAATCCCGCATCCCTGAAGATGCGCATCAGGTCTACGTGTCCTGGATAGCGCAGGGTCTTCTCGAGCATGTCGGGGGTATCCATGGTGCGGATCAGGGTTCTGAGCCCGTTGGAGTTGAGGCATGCCAGGGGGCCCACCTCTTCGAAATCGATCGTCGCGGTTTCGGAGAGCATCGGCTTGACGACCACCTTCCCGTCCTCAACCATCCTGCCGGAGCCGGCGTATTCCTCCAGAACCTCGAGAACGGGAAAGGGCGACTTGTACTCGAAGGGCACGTTCCTCGCTTTTGGAATGCCGCCGACGTAGCACTCGTAGCGGGTGACCTTCATCTTCCGGGTATGATCGCCGAGAATGATGTTGGCCATGCCTGGCGCCACGCCGCAGTCCACCACGGCGGTGACTCCCTTTTCCTTCGCCAGGTCGTCCAGGCCGAATGGATCCTCTTCGAAATACGAGATATCCACGATGTTCTTGCCTGCACGAATGACCCCTTCGAGCATCGCGTATCCGATGGAGCAGGGCACCGAGCCGATGACAAGGTCCGCGTCTTCAACGGCCCGCGTGATCCCTTCGGCCGTGGAGAGGTCCTCTACCCGGGTCTGGATTGGATGTTCCCGGGCCAGGCGCTCCAAGGACTCCTGGTTGACGTCGACCGAGATAACTTCGCAGCCGGGAGACTTGCACAGATCAATGGCCATGTGTCTTCCCACTGCCCCACAGCCCAGAACTACAATTTTGCTCATGTTCGCCTCTCTTTCCTTCCCGCGGGCCCGAAGCGGAACATGCGGAAACGGATGTGCTCAGCTAGCGTTCGCGGGAAGCGCACGATGCAGGTGCGCCTGTCAACGTCCGCCAGCATGTGATATAGCAGACTATTTAGACTGTTGCATGGATGTCAATCGAAATGTGATTACTTAGTCCACACTGGCCAAGCCTCATTTGCCGACTCAGGAATGTGTGATATTCACTGCTATTCTGAGTTATGGTGGGTAAAGTTATCGCAAATACTTGCGGTACAATGATTTGGAGGCGGGGGGGGGTCGAACCCTTTACAAATTTCTATACATGTTGTAGAAGTTTCTGGCGTCCATATCCTCGGGGTGGCGCCGGTTCCAGTCCTCAATCAAAGCATTAAGCTCTGCCTTCAATTGCAGGGCCTTTTCCTTGGCATCCTCCGATCCTGTAATTGTGGCATCGGCCTCCGCTCTCTGTCTCAATTGGACGGATAAATCCCGTAGTAGCCTGAAGGCGATGGCATTATTCGGCTGAAGATCGTAAGCAGTCTTGTAGTGAACGAGGGCGGAATCCGGCATGCCATCGCTGTAATAAAGAACCCCTAAAAACTGCTGGTAGAGAATAACTCCCGGCCTGGCTTCGGCCGCTTCTTTCAGCTTTGAAAATCCCACTGTCTTCACAGAATCGATCATGGCTGAATCACCGAGTTCCCTGTAGACCTGTTGCAGATTGATATAGATCTGGTGGTAATAAGGGACCGTGTCGACAGCCTGCCATAAGACTTCGATTGCCCTGGTGGTATCTCCCGCGGCCTTGTAGGCATTGGAAAGCTCGCAGAACCTTTCGGGAAAGGTCGTGGTCAAGCCGACATTGTTGTCATCCTTGTAAGCATCGAGGTTATTCATTCCCCGGTAACGGTAAACGCCAGTGATGAGGGAATCGGAAATCGGGATATTGTATCGTGGTTTAGTGGTGTCGGGATCGACTTTCAATACAATGCCATGCCGTATGAGACGGTCGTTGAGCGTCCAGCGGTTTGACGTTGGCACCGAACCGGAGAAGTAAATCGGCTTATCGAGATTTGCTATAATCAGTTGCTCGATCATCTGATCCTGGACCCTCATGAATCGTCCTGTGCGAGGGTCCTGGATTGGTGTGAGATATCGCAGTTGCTTGCGAATGCTGTCGTAGAATCTCTTGGCAGGCCGATAATAAATTATCGATCCCCGTCTGTCCGCAGGTATCCATCTAATCTGGTCGTCTTCTATGAACATGTTCAAGTCCATGCCCCCATTTTCCCTCGGCTTTTTTAGCTGCAGGATATACCAATCGGTGTTTAAAAGACTCAGGTTGACAACTCTAACATCCTTGCGGACCTGATCCACCTCCTGAATGTACCACAGGGGGAACGTGTCATTATCACCGTTGGTAAACAATATGGCATCGGGTTTGCACGATTGAAGGATATTGTAGGCGTAATCTATAGGCACAAAATCTTTGCTCCGGTCGTGGGTCTTGAAATGCGCCGAGATTGTCTCTATGGGCAGGAGCAGGAAGAAAGTCCCGGCTGTCGCGAACGAGGCATATCTGGCGAGTTTACTCCACGCGCGATTGCCGAATTTCAGGCCGGAGCCTAATAGATACATCAGCGATGAAATCCCTGTTCCGATAATGATGGCGAAGACCACGAATGCCGGAGTGAAGAAATAGTCTCGCTCCCTGACCTCGAGCTGTATCAACGATCCGGGACTATTGGGATCGGGCCTGGTGCCGTCGGCGAAATTCATATACAAGATCAGCATCACCGAACTTAAAAAGAATATGATCAAAAGCAGGACGGAAGGGTGAAATGTAAGCTTCTTGAGAGCATAATAGACGCCGACCCCCGATCCAAAGATTCCTACGGCAAACAGAAAATATCGCAGCAACTCTGCCGACCTGTTCGAGGCATATTGATCCCAGAAATACCCTCCGAATCCCATATTCTCATGCCGTCCAAACTGGTTTGAGAGTTTCCCCCGACGGTAAAACATGCGGCTTATCATCGATTCCTGGCCATATTGCTTGCGCTCCAGAAATGATACAAATCTATCCGGCGTCGACGGGTCATTTTCATTAATGGCGGGACTATGATTCGCCCGAATCGGTATATAGATATGATTTGAATAACCAAGTATCGACACCAAGAATAAGGCAAAGGCCAAGCCGTAGTTTGCCCGTCCTCGTATGGAATGAGATGATTTATATCTATAGGCCAGCATACCGGTTACTACCACACCCAATATCATCAGGGTCGCCCAGATCAAGTAAGATTTTTCCTGCACCCAGGGGATCATCAATCCGATTATGAAATAGGAAGGGACGGCGACTGAGAACAATATGGCCCAGGTGATCCAGTACAAGGGATCCCTCAGCTTCTTTTTATCCTTCAAGGCGAAAAATATAACAAAAGCCGGAACCACCAGAAAACCAGTCATGTGGATTCCAATGCTTAGGAACAACAGGTATGTTATGAAAATAATGAGTCTGTCCGATCCACCATCCGCTTTTTCGTCAGCCCACTTAACCGCCAAGTGGATGCTAAGCACCATAACCAGCATAGCCAGGCCGTAAACCTCGGTTTCCACGGCATTGAACCAGAAGGTGCTGGAGAATGCCAGTATCAATGAAGATGAAAAGGCGCCTATCCTGATTCCGATCTGTCCCAGAAGAGGTGGGCCATATTGGCCGAATGGGAGCCGCCGGGAAACTCGCACCACCAGAAGATAAGCGACGAAGGCCGTGGCAGCGGATGATGCCACGGAAATGATGTTTGTTCTCTGAGCGATATTTTCGAAAGGGGCCAGGAGGATGAACAGCCTTCCCAGGATCACAAAAAACGGCGTACCCGGCGGGTGCGGGTTGCCGAGGATGTTAGCGGCGGCGATAAATTCTCCGCAATCCCAGAAGGAGAGGGTGGCTGCCATTGTCCTGAAGAAGATGACAAAGGGAATAATCAAGCTCAGAGCGCCCAATACGATCGAGATGGCTCTAACGATCCTGTTGTTTTTTTCAAGCTCGGAAATATCGCACCTCCTTATCCTACTTCCATAGCTCGACAAAATAGTGGCCTTTCCCTATTTTGTCAAATTGTAAAAGCTGGTCAAGCGATTGGGAATTCTGTCGATACCGGAATGGAGACAGTAAAACATAAGGAGGCACGATGTTAGCATGGTGCGCTATCTTGTTCGTCCTGGGGATCCTTGCTTTCATGGATACGATCTTCAACTATGGAGAAATCTTCCGCAAGGTTAATTCGGTGTTTTTCATGCTCATATCCCTGGGCCTACTGGTCAGGACCAGTATGAAGATGAAGTTGAAGAGAATCGAGGGACTTATTGCCCGGGTTGCTGAACTCGAGGATCATGTTGCTCAACTCAGCAGATCTTCTGCTCCATCTGTATCCGAAAAAGAAGAAGTCTATTAATCATCCGATTTCGCCAAGCGATTCAAGCTGTTTCAGGCGTTCCCTGGCTGGTTCCGTAGCCGGTCCTTCCGGAAATGCTTCCAGTATTTTGTTAAAGGCGGTTCTTGCCCGGGAGAGCGTTTCAGCATTCTGCATATATAAATCGCCGAGATCAAGGTAGGCGCGATCTACATAAAAGCCATCCGGATATCTATCGATATAACGTTCTAAACTCTTTATCGCCAGGGGGCTTTCACCTGCTCCGGTATAGGCCGTGGCGGCATGAAACAAAGCTTGTTCTCCTATAGACGAAACATAAAAGATTGTGTCTGAAAAGACTCCGGCCGCCTCAAGTAGATGTCCCATGGCCTGCACCTTCGCTCCAAATGCAAACCTGTCAAGATATCTGCTGTAATCATCGCCAGTGCTTTCGGCGCTTATGACGATCAGCCTTGCTAAAGCATTATTGGCAAAATCACCAGCGGGAAACTGGCTTACAAGTTTATTGTATATTGTTCTTGCCCTGCCATATTCGCCTTTGAAGAAGGCCAGTTCGGCAAGCAAGTACATAGCTCTTTCAGATTTTTCATCCGGTTCTCGATCAGCCGTTACCAGGGTAACCAGGCTCTCTGCGAACTCCGGCTTTTCCATCCTGATAAGACATGAGGCCATCTCCACCCTGATCTCGTTTTCGATATCCGGCGATTTAATATGCCGAATTATGTTGCTCCAGAAGCTTACGGCCTGCTGGCAATCGCTCATATCAACCGCCAGAATCGCACCCGCAAGATGCCCCGATGTATCTCTAATCCTGGGATCTGCAGCATTCATGGAGAGGGATGCCAGTGTGTTCAGGGCCTCGTCGATTAACCCGGCGGCCCGCTGGGCTTTGCCTTTCAGCAATAATGCCCTTTCTTTGAAGACTGCATTCCGGGAAACCTGAAAATATTCTTCAACGGCCGTGATTGCCGTGGCATGCGCCCGGGAGTTATAGCAACGTTCTGCGAAAATATAAAGAGATGCGCCATCGTCTTTTAAGCTCCGGCCGAGAGTTCTGTAGGCCTCCAGAGCATTATTCATCTCACCTCTTTGTATATAAAGATCGCCCAGTACCTGATAAATATTCCGGGATTGGGAAAATTCCTTGATCCCTCCGCGTACGGCTATGATTATTTCGTCAGGATTGTCTGTATCCTCCAATAATCCCTGGATCTTCGCAGAAATTTTACTTAGTTGCCTGGGATTATGATCGAGCTCCACCAGATATTCGTGGACGGCCCGGGAGTATTCTCTTTTCGATTCATATATGCCGGCGAGCTGTGCTGCAAATAAAGAGGAATTTCCAATATTGGCACGTCCGCGGATATATGCTGCCACGGCGCCGTCGTAATCGCCGTAGCGAAGCTTGTAGTTGGCAATGTAGGTATAAACAAAACCATTCATTCCCCCTCTATCAAGCGCCAGGTTCCAGAGGGAGTCTGCAGCCAGGCGATCGTCCAGCAGAAATCTGACGTTCGCCAACTCTGCAATAAGCAGGGGGTCTTCAGGGCTGTTAGCGAGTTGTCCATAAATCAATTCTTCAAGTTCCGGGTACATCTTCGCTTCAGAATAAGCGATCTTGTATAACGAGATGATCCTTTGATTCTCACCATAGGTCTTAACCATAAAGGATAGAAATGACAGGGCTCTTTCAAAATCGCCGATTTTTATCAGGCTGGTGGCGGAATTTAAATCTTTATCTAATTGACTTCCCGGGGGCCCGATGCGGATCTGTCCGGGCGCGGAGGATGAGGCCGCCAGAATCATGACCATCGTAAAAAAGCCAACAATAGGCCGGAGGCGATTACTGTTCAAGGGCAGCCCCCTCGTTCTGAAGCGATTTGAAATATGCTTTGATTATTTTTTCATATTTTCGCGGGTAGCCTTCCTGGAGCGCCTGTTCGATAATGTTGGATAGCCAGCCGTCTCTGTTTGAGTAATCGTCAGGTAAAACAGGGCTCCTTCTAACGATATCTATTCCCTGGTCGGCCTTTCTCCTTCTGGAAAACTCGCGGCGATGGACCGATCTCTGGGCGTCGAGAAGTCTCGAAAGGATTCGTTCCTGACGTTCTATGGTTTTGCGGTCGAGTTTCGATCTGGACAGATCCTCAGAGATTTTTTTCATCTCCTCGCCAAGGGCGTCCAATCGTCCCAGCATATTGCCTCGTTTCCCAAGTTGCTCGTTTAATCCTTCAAGTTGCCTTCTCAACATCTCCTGTTCCGCGCCCAATTTCCTCAACGATTGCTGTTGACTCATTGTCAGGGGCATGCCGGGTTTTGGCATCAGCATCATAGTCTGCTGGTTTATCCCGGCTTGCTGCCGAGACAGCTGACCCATTTTTTTCATCATCTCAGACATTCCGGAGCCGGAGCAGGAATTCATGCAAGCTTGCTGGGCTTGCATCAGCATAAACACGACAGTATTCATGTTCGCCATGGCCGACGTTTCGCTTTTGATAGCTTTTCGTGCTGATCTGCTGTCGAGATATTTGGAAGCATCGGAAAGATCGCTCAGAATCTGACCCACATGCCGTAACAATGTTATATTGACGAATACGGTCTGCTTGGAAATATCGGAAATCAGTTCCGCTATCCTGATAGCTGCTGCTTCAATCTGAGATTCCGGCACGGCGAAATCCCGCAGATTCACAGGTGAGCTTTCGAGCGCGCGCGTTGAATCGAGCAGCCCTTCCTGACGCCGGGACAAGTAAAGTAAATCCTCCGAGGCTCTTTGCAGTTTCCTGATTATATCTGCCATCATCTCCTGCTGCATCGCATCTCTGGCCCGTTTCAGGGCTTCTGATACCTGCTGGAGATTCTGGGAAAGGCTCTTACCCTGTTTCTGGCACATCCCTTTGCTGCCGCTGCATAGCGAATTCATCATACCGGCGAAATCCTTCGGTATTTGAGGATTATTGATCTGTTTTTCAGCATTGGCTTTCTCGGCCTCGGGGACAAGCTGCATGTCAGCGTCCATCTGCTTAAGCTGCTCGAACTGTTCCTTAAGAGAATCAAACTGTCCGGAGTTGTTCTTGCTGGCCTGAGATTGATCGGCGAGAGCCGATGAATCGCCGGCGGCGTCGGCATCCTCGTTAATCTGGTTCTGGTCCTCCAGGATTCGCTCCGCCAGCTCAACCAGCAAATCCATTTTCTGCTCTATGGCCAGTTGTTTCATCAGCGATAGCGCACGATCAAGATTTTCCAACAACTCTTCCGAGGTCATCTGGAATTCCTCCAGGGCCTGGCGTAACTCCTCGGGATCCATATTTTCCAGAGCTTCGCGGAGCTTCTTCATAGCTTCTTTCAATTCGGGAGTAGCGATCTCCTCCATGAGGTTCTGAAGTTCCTGCAGCTTCTCTACGATCTCCTCTCCGATCAGCCGGTTGTACTGGAGATCCTCGAGATTCTCCTGCATATCATCAGCCAGCTTCTGAAGCCTTTCCGCCAGATCTCGCTGATTTTCCAGAACGTTTTTCGCCCCCTGCTGGTTTTCCCAATCGATCTCGGTAGCTTTGAGCATCTCCCGGGCAACCTCATTTATGAGTTCCTGAAGTTCCTCCTGGTGTTTCATGACCTCCTCGAGCTCAACAATCTGCTCTTCCTGCGATCCCTGGACCTCCGCCAGTATTTCGTCGAGGCTGGGAAGACGGG
>SDBT01003651.1_pt1 | contig 26491 bp, 17 predicted proteins | sample 2277101 | NCBI WGS metagenome assembly SDBT01 (sample SAMN10404973, study PRJNA504765) | marine sediment metagenome | isolation source: marine sediment core GS10_PC15, 103 cmbsf | place: Arctic Ocean: Southern Knipovich Ridge | collected 2010 | reverse complement strand
AGACATCATCACTTTCGTATGCTGGGATTCCATCTCAGATTTTATTTTGGAGTGCTGAAGCTTGCTTCAGCTTTGTATATGTTTTGTCAGATTTGTCAGATTTCGGAGATTTTTGGAAAAAAAACCAAAAAGTGGACAACTTTTGGCCTACTTTTGTTCAACTTTTAGGTATACCTAACTTCTTTCTAAACGCAGGTATAATCAGTGTTTCAGGAGTTTTTATCACCCAAAAAAATATTGCAGCTAAAATAGGGTTATTTCTGCAATTTAGCCACAAAAGTACCCCAAAATCAGCAAAAAGTTGGCCAAAAGTCACCCAATATGGTCTTATGGAGTGTGGAAGCATCCCTGCGCAGGCAGGGATTCCGCTTTAGCAGCACTCAGCAATCAACAGATGCCATTTGTGAGGCAATAAGCTGATAACTAAAAACTGATAACTGATAACTGATAACTGATTGCTACCACACTCAAGCCGGAAGAGCCAACTCATAGACCCATGTACCTATAGACTTATAGACCCATTCCTCAGATATGCACCACGGCTGGCGAGGCGGAGGGCTGCAATTCTATAATCATGCCTTCCGATGCAGCGATTGTGTTTGGGAAAATGGCAATGGCTGTCTGCAACATCTGATCTACTGTTGCATCATCATGGTAGGGATCGTGATGGAAGAGAATGAGTTTCTTTACGTTAGCGGATATTGCCACCTCAGCAGCCGCTTCCGGGGTGCTGTGTCCCCAGGTTCGCTTGGAATCCCGAGCTATCCCATAGTATTCTTCGGTGGTGTATTGAGCGTCATGTATGAGGAGATCCGCGCCGTATGCCAGTTCCACCAGGTTCTTTTCAGGCTCTGGCAGGCTTTCGGTATCAGTGGCATAGACCAGACTTTTTCCATCATATTCTACCCTGAAGCCAAAGGCTTTGTCAGGATGGCGAAGCTCAATACTTCGGACGGTGATTTGATCTGCGTCGCCGATGTGAAAGACTGATCCAGCGTCAATGTCAATATATTTCATTTTCGCGCCGGCAACATTCAATTCTTCCAGAGTCACAGGGAAGTTGGGGCTTTGCATTTGCCATTCCAGTGCATATTCCAGCTTTGTGCCCCAATCTTTATTGCCGTATAGTCTGAACTCGTTACCAGGCTCGTAGATTGGTCGGAAAAATGGTATCCCCTGGATATGATCCCAATGCACATGCGAGAAGATGAGCGAGGCCTTCACTGGCATCTTTTTCAGCAGCTCCGTCCCCAGATTCCTGATGCCTGTTCCCGCGTCGAAGATTATTATCTCTTTGCCACATCGCACTTCCACACAAGAGGTGTTGCCACCATACTTTAGAGTTTCCGGGCCAGGAGTTGGGATCGACCCCCTGGTACCCCAGAATCTAACCATTAGCTCTCCCGCTAACTCAGACATCGAATATCACCTGCGCTCTCCAGCCGTCATCTATCTTCTCAACTTTCAACTGATGATATGTAACACTTTTTATCTCAGTCTTGATCTCGTGTCGGTCAGGAGCGATCTTCTCACCGGATACAGTCGCGCGGAGGTCGCTGTCGTTTATATCATCTATAACAAATTTGCTAAAAGCAATTCTCTCTGTCTCATACCGATAGAGCAGTTCATTGAGCCATGCCACCAACAGGTCCTCAATATTGCTGGCGGAAACTTGGAGATCAAAACTGTCCGTTTCCCTGATCCTGTTAATATCCGTAAGTATATCGAACATCGCGTATGCAGCGTTGCCAAAGGCTTCTGGCAGATCTCTGCCAAATGCGATGACTCCGATATCAGCGGTATGATCCAGTAATTCGTACCGTTTCATTTCTCGAATACACCCTCGCCGCCAAATTATCCTGCTCTACATCATATATTAGTAGATTTACTGGACACTTAGCGGTCAGATAAGACCATTTTCGACAACACATTGTAGGGGCGAATCTTGTATTCGCCCCCAGCACGCGCAGTGAATAGTCGGGACTTTCCAGTCCCGACAATATCCCAATCCGATAAATCCCTCTTATAGACTCATAGACCCATAGACCCATAGACCTATTCCGCCATTGACACTTCTCGACCCAGTTCCGCAGAGCGATACATCGCGCTTGTTATGTGAGAGACTTTCAGAGCAATACTCGCTGAGTCAAGCAGCGGCACGCGACCTAGCTGTGCCCAGACGAAGTTCTTCTGCGAACCTGTATAGCCTTCATCGTTGCTATCCACGCTTCTCCGATGCTTTTTGTAATCCTCCGGGTCCAGTGCGTGGTCTACCTGTATCCCCGCAACTTCAGTGAACAGCGTGAGCGGATTGAGCCGGAGTCCGCCTTTGGAACCCATTATACAGTCGCCCTCATCACTGTCCATATTGATGGCCCAGCTTTCCTCCACGAACATGGTAATATCGTTCTCGAATCTCACCAGTCCGATGCCCAGTTCCTCCACGTCGAACTTGCTGAACTCGCGGCGCTTCTCATCCATAGCTATCTCCTGATAGGTGGACGCTGACACCGTTTTCAGAGCCGGATTTCCCAGCAGCCACACCATCGCTGACATGTGATAGACAGCCATATCAACCAGCGCGCCGCCGCCGGACTTATCCTTTTGCACAAAATGCGGTGTCGCGTAGCCATCGACGTAGACTCTACCGCGTCGGCGATAATGACTGGTTTTGACGTAATAGACTTTGCCGAGAACGCCGTCATCTATGATCTGTTTTGCCGCCCGTGCTCCTGGCGAAAAGAGGGAACTAAGCTGGATAGCCAGCATGTTTCCTGTCTTCTTAGCCGCGTCGTACATGGTCTGGGCTTCTTCAGCATTTCTGGCCATGGGCTTCTCGCAGTATACGTTCTTACCCGCCTCCAGCGCCGCGATGGTCACCGGGGCATGAAGGAAGTTCGGCAGACAAACGTCTACGCTGGCGATGTCGTCAATGGCCAAAAGCTCCTTATAGTCAGTGAAGACCTTCGGAATGCCATTTTCCTTAGCAACTCGCTTGGCTTCCTTCTCGTCCAGATCGGCGATAGCCACGATCTCAACGTCGTCGCTCATGCCCATATAGCCGCGGATGTGAGACTTGCCGATTATACCTGTTCCAATAACTCCTACTTTCAACTTGTCAGCCATTTTGTGACTCCTTGTGTTATAACTTGACTTTGTTACATTTACCTGTAGCCCAAGATTCTATCTTGGTTCTCAACACCTGATTCCCAAATCTCCAACTTAGAAAGTTGGGCTGCTAAAAGCTTGATTCGTGTCATTCGCGGTTTTTCTCTTAGTATCTCACAGTGCCTCTGTCTCGCGCCTGACCAGTATAACAGACAAAACGGCGCAGACGAGGAAAATGCCCGCGAACACGAGAAAACATGGTTCAGGCCCGCCCAATAGCATACGCAGATACTGTCCCAGGAAGACCGAGAACACTACACCCAGGTCGCGCCAGACGAACAGCGCGCTGAAAGCCAGATGACGGCGCTCTTTGACGGCTGAATCGCCGATGATAGCCATCGCTGCCACCGGGACGAGACCCCCTTGCAGCCCTAGACTAAACGCACTGAAACCCACTGTGACCATGTTCGACCATATTCCGGCGAAAAACATCCCCAGACAACTGATAAAAAAAGCAAAAACCAGTGTTCTGGCTCTACCTAGTTTATCAGATATTATGCCGCCTGAAAAGCTAATAATGAGTCTTGCAATGGGAAAAAAGACTGCTGTGTTAGCCAGATAGGCGAGATTATTCTCCGCCGCCACTCCTGTGAAAGCTCCCAGCAGAAACCCGAATCCCAGCGACGAGGAGAAGAGAAAGAAGCCCACTATTCTGGCCTTCGCTTTTCGCATCATGGAAAAGATGATCCGGATATCTGTTTCCCGCTGGACGCGTTTTTTGGGCACGAACAGCATTACTATGTTGCCGACTAGCATAGCAATCAGAGCCAGCGGAAGCACTGCATCCTTGCCAAAGCGCGCTCCTATTCTGCCCAGTATTATAACTCCCGTACCGAATCCTGCCTGAACGGCGGCATGGAAGATACCCGACGCTCTGCCGTATGCTGACTCTTGCGTGGCATCCAGCACCTGGGTGCTGCTGACGATCCACATGGACGCCGCTCCCCATCCCCAGACGAAGGCCGCTATCATAAGCAGCGGATATTGTTTTGTCAGATAAAGGATAGCCACGAAGCCTGAGTAGGTGAGCGAACCCAGAACGATGGATCGGTAATCGCCCAGCGCCGGTATGGAGTAGTTTACGAATATCCGCCAGAACATGAAGGCAGCATAGACCATCATGAGGATGGTGGAGCACTTCATTACGCTCCATGAAGTGGTCTCCTGAAGATACGGGATGAGGTATTGCTGGAACGACGCGCCCATGAACATGAAGAAGAATGCCAGAGACAGGATCTTCAGGTCGCGCGAGAGATATTTGCCCATTTACGACTCCAGAATAGGCTTATAGTACCATAATTCTACAGAGATCGAACGTAATTCGTTAGCGTGCCTATCTTTTCGACTATTGCTTCCACCACGTCACCCGGCTCTATGGGCGCAATTCCTTCGGGCGTGCCTGTGGAGATTATATCGCCCGGCTCCAGCGTTATCATGCCTGAAATATACTCAATAAGCTCAGGCACCTTGAATATAAGGTGCTTCGTGTTGCTTTTTTGCCTGGTTTCGCCATTCACCTTCAGTTCCAGGTCCAGCTCATCCAGCGGGGATATTTCATCTGGCGTGACGATACATGGCCCTATGGGGCAGAACGTATCTATACTTTTCGATCTGAACCACGGGTTGCGCAACTCGAAGTCGGCGCTCTGCATATCCCTCGCGCTTATATCATTGAGAATAGTGTAGCCGGCGATGTAATCTGCCGCGTTTTCACGCGACACTGACTTTGCCTCTTTGCCGATGATCACAGCCATTTCCACTTCCGGGTCCACGCGCCCGATGGCGGGATTGATAATCACCTTGTCATCCGGGCCGATAACAGAAGTAGAAGCTTTGCAGAATATCACCGGTTCTTCCGGGGATTCGCGCCCGGATTCCGACGCATGGCTTGCGTAATTCAGTCCCAGAGCGACTATCTTCGGTGGTCGCCCGATAGGTGGGTTCAGCTTCACTTTTCCACTGGCCGTATAGCGATCCAGAAGGCTGTGACGTTTGAGGAAGCTCAATACTTCCGTAAACAGATCGACATGGAACAAGCCGTTCTGCAAGAGTGTCAAAATATCAGTTATCATTGGGCAAAGTTCTTCTTTCTCAACCAGATTATACACCTGAAATCCAGCGGAGAAATCTACGATCTTACCCTCAGTTTGGATCCCGATCCGATCCCCTTCATTCCCTTTATATGACACAATTTTCACGCTACTCCTCCTTTGACTCTTCATCATGATTGTGGTCATGTTCGTGTTCTTGATCATCCGCTTCTACATGCCTGAAGTCGCATAGCAGCGGCTCCGGGCCGTTATGCTGTCCACATTCCAGTTGGATTGTAGTGTGGATTATTCCAAACTTCTCGCTCAACATATTGTTTATTTTACCCAGAGCATTTTGCACTGCGCGGATACTCTGAACGTCAACGAATACATGCGCGCTCATAGAGGAATAATCTGAACAGATGCTCCAGATGTGCAGATCATGGATGTCCTTTACGAAGCCAAATTCCTCTATACTTGCCGCTACTTCATCTATGTTGATATTTTTGGGCGTACCTTCCAGCAGTATATGCAGTGCGGCATAGGTTATTCTGACAGAGCCTACAAGTATAGCCGCTCCGATAGCGAAGCTGAGTAATGGGTCTACCATGTACCACTCTGTGAAGTACATAATCACGCCGCCCACTATAACTCCCGCTGACGCTGCCGCGTCGCTTAGCACATGGAGATATGCGCTCTTGACGTTGAGATTATCATGGCTTTCTTTCATGAAGATGAAGGCTACACCGAGATTTACCAGCATTCCTATCACAGCGACTATCAGCATGGGGAGGCTCTTGACAGGCTCTGGCTCCATCACTCGATGCACCGCCACATAGAATATCCAGCCAGCGATAGCTATCAGCGATAGGCCATTGATTAGGGCAGCAAAAACCTCGGTGCGGTGGTAACCGTATGTTCGCTTGCTGGTAGGCGGGAGAGTAGACAGGTATATGGCAACCCAACTCAGAGATAGTGCGAAAACATCGCCGAAGACGTGAGCCGCGTCACTTAGCAGCGCTAGGCTGTTTGTCAATATTCCGCCAATGATCTCAGCGATCAGCGTCACCGCTGTAAATCCAATAGCTATTTTAAACTTGCCCTGGAGCCGGTCGCGTGTATGGTCATGACTATGTCCCATTATTTATCTTCCTTAGTTTTACAGTCCTCATAGTATGAAAAGAGCTTAGAACGTAGAGCAAAGAACAAAATGTCCCATGCTGTATGTACTAAGAGCCTATCCGAAAACCGTCGGTTGAGTAGGCGTAGCCTGTATCGAAACCAGGTTTTCGGATAGGCTCTTAGCCCAATCCCTTTTCCGATATTTTATTTACTTTTATCTGATTTCTTCTCCGATGTCTTACTGTCTGATGTCTTACTGTCTGATGCCTTCTTATCTGATGGTTTGCTATCTGATGGTTTGCTATCCGATGCCTTACTTAACCCCTCATCTTTCTTCGCATCTCGTTTATAGCTTTCGCTGCGATAATCCGTAGCGTAGAATCCTGATCCCTTAAAGATCACTCCTGCCCCAGCACTTATCAATCTTCTAACAGGTCCACCACATTCAGGGCATTTCTTTATTGGTTCTGCTGTGATCCTTTGAAATTGCTCAAAGATACCACATTTCTTACATTCATAATCATACGTCGGCATTTTCCGAAACTCCTCCTGATACTCTGTGTCTGTGGATATTCATGTATTTTGATATCTATAGTGGTTAAATCAAAAATCGCAAATCTGAAGTCAAGATCTGGAATAACCTTTATATTGTACTGTCTTCATGTATTTCTGTCAAGGGGTAAAGAGGTTTGAGAATTTCAAAGAAAAGCTTGACATCATGGGACTTCAATTGTAAACTCTAGTAGGAATTTTAGATGAGTTTGTGCAATCATTTTGACTTGATGATATTGTCCTGATACGATAGACGGGGTTTTCCAGATATTGTTGGCGAATTCATTTACAGCCGAAGAGGGAAACGAGTACCACAAGCTACCAGCTTGTTCTTACCACTTAAACATTTCAAAACGAGCAAGCTGCACGTTCTATGAGAGAATTCGCCAACAGTATCTTCCCAACCCCGACGGCGAAAGCGTGTTCTAATTTACCTGATAAATTCGGGGTGCCAGAATCATGAGTCTCTTAGGTTTGGACATCGGAACGACAGGATGCAAGGCAATCGTTTTCAGCGTGGAGGGAGAAATACTGGCTCACGCATACCGCGAATACGGCGTGGTCTATCCTCAGCCCGGGTGGGTTGAAATCGATCCCAACAAAGTATGGCTCTGCGTTTCGGAAGCAATAAACGAGGTCGCTCATAGGGTACGCAGCGATCCGGTGAAGGCTTTGAGCGTTACCACGCTGGGAGAGGCGTTCACGCCCATTGCCGAAGATGGGACGCTGCTTGGCAACAGCATAACGTGCGTTGACAGCAGGGGCGTTGAGCAGACAGAGTTCTGGAATCGCACGCTGGGGAAGGAGCGGGTATTCCAGATTACGGGTATGCCGCTGCACATTGGTTATTCGCTGCCCAAACTCATGTGGCTGAAGGATGAGCGACCGGAGATATTCAGCAAGGCGCGTAAGTTTCTGTGTTACGAGGATTTTGCCTATTTCAAGCTGGGATTAGAGCCTACCATCGACTATTCTCTGGCGGGCAGAACTATGGCGTTCGACGTAAGAGAGAAGAAGTGGTCTGACGAGATGTTTTCCGCAGCGGGCATCAATCCCGATGTTATGGCTACACCGCGACCGGCTGGCGAAGTCGTGGGTGAGATCCCCGCGTCCATAGCCAGTGAATTGGGATTGCCCGCAGGCACTATCGCCGTAACTGGTGGGCATGATCAGCCTGTGAACGCTCTGGGCGGCGGAGTAATCTCCGAGGGAGTAGCTGTGGATGGACTCGGTTCCACGGAGTGCGTTACAGTGGGCTTCAATGAGCCGCCGCTTAACGAGAAAATGCTGGCAGCGAATTATCCTGTCTATCCGCACGTCAAACAGGGCATGTATGTATCTCTGGCCTTCAGCTTCACCGGCGGAAACCTCTTGCGGTGGTATAGAGATACTTTTGCCGGCGATATGGTGAAGGAGGCTGAGAGGACTGGAGCCGATGTGTATGATCTTATTCTAAGGGATGTTCCGGAGGGGCCGACAGGAGTCTATGTATTGCCCCATTTCACCGGCACTGGAACTCCCTACATGGATCCGGATTCCAAAGGCACCATCACCGGCCTTACGCTGGAGACGACTCGCGAACAGTTTATTAAGGCTTTGATCGAAGGTGTGACCTATGAACTTCAGCTTAATCTCAGGACACTGGAAGAAGCGGCTGGCGTGAAGATTGACAGGCTTCGGGCTATGGGCGGCGGCGCGAAATCGAAGATGTGGCTTCAACTCAAGGCTGACATTACTGGTAAAGAGGTAGTCTCGCTGGCAGTTTCAGAGTGCGGATGTCTGGGCGCGGCCATCCTTGCCGGCGTCGGGATTGGCGAGTATAGCTCAGTGGATGAAGCCGTTGAACTTCTGGTATCGGAAAAGGAAGTTTATCATCCCGATACGGATACTCATGAACAGTACGCCGAAAAAACGACTATCTATTCAGAGCTATATCCCGCTCTGAAAGAGATAACTCACAGGATGTGAATCGACACGAACTTATGGCATGGTTCACAATTATGGTAACACTTTTGAGTATGATATATAATCTTATGTCCTCGAAAATCCCCTCAGCCCCCTTTTCAAGGGGGAGCTATAAACCCTTGCATATAGCAGGTTTGCTGCTCCTGTAGAGCTAATGTAGAGCAGACTTCCTGCTCCCCCTTGAAAAGGGGGCTGGGGGGATTTTCAGCCATATTCAGAAAGTGTTACCTTAATTATACTGGAAAATGAACCACCCCTACAAAAAAGGAGGCCGATCTGAATGGGACGGCGAGTTTTAGTATTCTTTATCCTCATAGCGATTGTATGTTCGGGATGTGCCAGTGTCAAGACATCTCAGCCTGGTCCGGACGACCGGAGGGCTGATTTTCAGATGCCAACTGGAACACTTCCCGATTCGTATGGCCCTATAGAAATGACTAAAGAAAAGCTGAAGCCACTGGAGTCAGCATGTCGCGGTTTCGCGCGTCTGGAAATGTCCCCGAGATTCAGTACCCCTGAACTTAGGGCGCTTGCCAGGGAAACTCACGTTTCGCCAGTAGCAATTTCCAGGTGTGACGTGAAGACGCTTAAGGCTTTTGTCGCTACGAACTGGACTCCCATCGTTGTGCTCAGGTCTCCAGTGGGATCAAAGCGCACCTGCTGGGCTGTCATAGGTTACCATGAGTCGAACGAAGAATTGATCCTCACTGATCCCATAAATCGAGGACGAACAACGAGGATGAAGTATCCCAAAGTCCTCAATCTATGGGCAGATCCTCAGAAGACATGCCTCCTGATATTCTCGCGGTACGTAGGTCAGGAGAGAGTCAAAAGGGCACTTAAGGAATATTTCTCTGAGCAGAGAGTGGAATCAATGCCCATCAGGACTGCGGAAAGACGGTAGTTTATGGAAAACAGGTTTTGGATTCTGGTCAGCGGAGACTGAGTATGCTTGATAGCAAAACAAATCTTGAGATAGGTGACCCCAGCAGATTACCATTTGAGGATACAGGCTCAAATGAATATATAAAGGAACTTCAGGAGAATGTAGAAAAGCGGATCGAATGTGGCATTGCATCCGCTTCCGGGATAAGGCAGATATTTGATGGCACATGCGGCGATGAAGCGACGACATTTGTAGATGGCACCAGCACAGAGATAACGGACGCTGCCAAAATCCACGTAGCTACCATAGCCGATTGCTTCGTAGAGCTCCTGCGAGAGGTAGGGGCACGCTGCCGCGTGCCCACAATAGTCGTCGCCATCGACGGCCGCCACACGGGGCCGGCTATTGCCGACACAGCGATCCGAATTCTGGCGTTCCATGGGATCAATGTCAGGTATACTTTTATCACGTCTATAACGGCGACAGCGGTATATTCCAGAGAGGTGGCTGATGGGTTCATATACATCTCAGCCAGCCATAACCCCAGGGGATACAATGGGCTGAAGCTGGGTCTGAATGATGCCAGGGTGCTTCCCCGGCATCTGGCTCTCCCGTTTATTGAGAAGTATCAAACCCGGTTGAGGGATGAGAAGAATACAGAGGATGTAATTCATAAAGCAAACGCTGCCAGTTCCGATACAATCCGAAAAATCTACAGCGAAATAGATCGCCACAGAAAGGATGCGCTGGATATCTACGCAAGATTTTCCGACCTGATAATAACAGGGCTTAAAGATCCCGCCAAAATTGTGGAGCGGAAGGAATCGCTCAAGAAGGAGATTCAGAGTCGGGATATATGGATCGGTCTGGATCCCAACGGCGGAGCGAGGAAAGATAAGGAGTATCTGGAAAGCTGGGGATTTCACGTGTTGGAGATAAACGGTCGCCCCTGTTTGGATATGGTTCACGGGCTGGATCCGAGCTTGCCTTCATGTGAACAGGCGAGGTGTGCTTTTATGGAGGCTCAGGAGGAGGGCAAGAATATCATCGCTTTCTTTGTCTTTGACACTGATGGAGATAGAAAGAACATCGTGCTCTCTGATGGAGCGGGTGGCGTGCTAAGCCCGGGAGTTCAGATGGTCTTCGCTCTGGACATTCTTTGCAGCATACTAGATGCCAAAACCCAGCATCCAGCATCCAGCATCCAGCATCCAGAAATGAGCGTGGTGGTAAATGGCGCCACGTCCAGTATAATCGAACAGCTTGCCCATTACCTGAATTTCACCGTAAAGCGCGTCGAGACCGGCGAGGCGAACGTTGCCACAGCCGGAATGTTGCTGCATGATCAGGGAGTGGACATTCCCATCATGGGTGAGGGTAGCAACGGGAACGTATTCAATCTGGACTTGCTGGTGCGCGAGCCGCTCCACACCGTGAGGTCGCTCATAAATCTCATTACCAGGCCGGAACTTACGAAAACACTCCTGAAATGCCTCCATCAGGATGACAAATATGACGACTGGCATTCCACTGGGCGGATAGTAAACCTGCCTATGAAGATCATAAATATCCTGCCACCGTCAGCTACCACGGATGTATTCACAGAGGAAGGGATACGCCGGGGTGGAGTTGATCTGCCGGCGGATTTGTTCAAGGCGAATTTTGACGCGTATTTTGAATCGCAATTGTGGCCAGAGATTGCTGAGGAATTCAGAAGAAGTTTCCCCGGCGAACCCATAGCAGAATTTGTGAACTATGAGGGAGAAAACGAACTGCGAGGGAAGGGCAGCAGGAAAACAAACACAGGCGGCTATACCATCGAATTCTATGTCCGAACGCGGGAGGGTGATAAGCGTCACGTAGGATGGATATGGTTCAGGTCTTCCGGCACCGAGCGCGGTGTCATGCGCAGAAGTGTGAGCATATCGCACTGGGAAATGACACCACAAGCTGCGGAGGTAGTGCGTCGGATACATAAATATACAGATGATATTCTCACCCATGCGCTGAATATTGTGGAAAGAGAGACGATGGATGGTCTGTGAGTTAAGCTGCGACTAAAGCTTGAGTGGCTTGCGAAGAGGAGGTGTCAAAGAGCAAATGAGGAGCGGAGGCCGCCTCAAAGAGGAGAATTTGCAGAAAAAGTGACGATTTATTTGACCTGACAGTGAAGGTTTGATAGAATTCTCGTGTTGAGGGTTTGTGATTAGGCAGCAAGGGATGTCAGATTTTAATTGTTGCCGTTGGTGATAAATGTTTTGTAGGTAATAGAAGCTGCTAAATTTCAATCAGCGTCGCTGATAAGCAGCAAACTATGTAAGGAGATCTACTATGATGGCTAAAAGCCTGTTAGCAGCACTTTGTTTCTCTCTGATTCTTGGTCTTTATGCACAAGCTGATCTCAATGAGGCCTTAATCTCTGCCTGGACTTTTGACGATGGCACTGCTGATGACGCCGTTAGCAACAACAGCGGCGAAATCAACGGAGCGACGGTAACTGATGGTAAATTCTTCAAAGCGCTTGACTTCAATGGCGCAGACGCGTTCGTTCAGATCCCACACGATGCAGGTATGGAGGCAATTGTGGACGGCATGACTGCCTCAGCCTGGGTTTTCATCCGGAGTTTTCCCCAGCCTAACCACGCGGGTATCGTAGTCAAGGGGATAAAGATAGGATGGTCTCAGGATTATGCCTTCCGTATTGCCACGCGTGAACTGAACCAGCTTACCTGGGCAGTACCCAAACCAGGTTCTGAAGGCAATTTCAACACTGATGGTGTGGCGAATGTCGACGAATGGACTTTCGTGTGCCTGACTGCTGACGGATCAATGGTCAGAGGCTATGTGGCTGCCGAGGGCGCTGATGTGGCAGAGGTTGGCAGCAATGGGCAATCGGCTCCTTATCAGGCACGCATTGGTGAACCAATAGAGATCGGTGTGGGCAGAGCGCGGGGCGGAACCATCGGCAACGATATATTCTTTGATGGAATTATCGACGAGGTATATTTATGGAGCAGAGGGCTTTCAGTGGACGAAGTGGCCGAACTGGCCGCTGGAGAGAGACCGTCCAACATCTCCCTTTCCGTTGAGCCACGCGCTAAACTGGCCATAGCCTGGGGAAGTATCAAACAATAGAACCTGTTCTGGCGTTTCATTTGATATTCAGAGCCTATCCGAGAACTATCGGTTAAGTGAGCATAGCCCGTATCAGGATCAGATTCTTGGATAGGCTTTAATTGTGTAAGTAATACGAGTTTTTCAGTTATGGGAGAAACCTGCTGAGTAGAACATGCCGCTGGCTTGTTTATGAGTAGAACATGCCGCTGGCTTGTTCATGAGTAGAACATGCTGCCAGCTTGTTTATGAGTAGAACATGCTGCCAGCTTGTTCCCAGGGCTGATCAACATTCTAGACGAGCAAGCTGCACGTTCTGGTATGAAAATAATAACCGAATACAGACATTATTTTCATCATCGTTGGTGAGCTTATGCTCATGACATCTACTATGCTAACTGAAAAACTTGTATAAGTAACGGAATAATGTGACAAGTCAAGTTGAGTCAGGGAGAGCGAATGAGATCGGACCCGAACCGAGTGGTACCAGGTTTGGGGTGAAGAAGCCCGTCTGAATTACAGAAGTATATTTGATGGTATCAATGGAGAACAAGGAGTATACACAAAATGATAGGAGGATTTCCGGTCACCAAACTCAGTCGCAGCATCCCGGAGAATGGCGTGCATATTGCCAAACACGGTTCAGGAACTGTGATTGCACAATGCGCTGTATACCTTCAGGATGCTTCACTATCCGAATTGACGATATCGGAGAGCGCAGACCAGAATCAGACAGATAAGGCGGAAAAGACCAGAATATGGGTTGAGGGTGGGCTAAAGCTACTGATGCAGCATACAGATAGTGAATTTGCAGGGACGATACAGGGCTTGATCGAAGGCTTGAAGGAGTCCGATGATATAGCGATAGAATTCCTGATAGATCACGACCATCTGATGGATCTCTCTGATGACATGGCGATCCGGTGTGATACCGACGTGGCGGATGAAATTGGCGATGAACACGCCGATGGCATCATAATGTTATATGCGCTGGGACTTTTACACACATTCTCTTCCATATCCGGCGCCGATGAGAAAGCCGCTCTGAACAATGACATTGCATTCTGGGAGGATCTGGAAGAGGACGACAGACATTGTGTGATTGATACTCTTTCGCATCCGCAGATCGATTCTGGAAATGTATTCCTCCGTTTCCTTCAGAACAGCATCCATAAACCACAGCACGAAAAGGACAAACTTATCGCGTGGGTCAGGAGCCGCAGTCAGATCGACCTGCCTTATGATGATACGGAAGTGATAAAAGCTCTGGAGGATGAAACTGACCTGGCGGCGCTCAGGCTCAGGATATATAACGCGATAAACGATACGTATGTCCAGAGCGTGGATACCGACAACGCCAACAGGATTGCTGAAAGATGTCTGAAAGAGGGCAGGCGGATCGTGGCTGGCAGATTCAGCCGGGCGCTCTACATAGATGCCATGCTCATGGCGAACGCGAGGCTCATTGATGCCCGGCATCTGAGGGAAAGCATATTCGGGCTGGAAAAGCAGGTCAGATCGTCATCTCTGGACTTTGAGGATTCGCAATTGAGCGACAGGTTGCCCGGCGATTTCTCCCGCATTAGCGGCGAGATGCAGATGATCGTGAATCTGGCCGCTGAGGAACGCCTGTCACTGGCGCAGATCGAAGGCGCTCTCTCAAAATTTAAAAAGGCATTAAGGGAGTTCGAGACCTATTGCCTTGAAAGACTAGATTCCAGTATCCAGCATCCAGTATCCAGTATCCAGCATCCAGCATCCAGTATCCAGCATCCAGTATCCAGCATCCAGCATCCAGCATCCAGTATCCAGCATCCAGCATCCAGTATCCAGCATCCAGTATCCAGTATCGAGAATCGAGCATCCAGACTGGCGCTCTGTAGGGCTGAGATTAGAGACAAAGTGGAGCAGATAGTTCAGGGGATTTCTGAATTTGAGATCAGTTGCCTCACAGTTGTCAAAGAGGAGCCTGTCTACCTCATATTTCTCCAGCGCATTCATCCGCTGGACGCGATAAATATGGGAGCGCTGAATCAGTTACAGGACCCATTTTTCGGGGGAGATGAGGAAGTTCATGAACTGATAAGAGGATGCGGCCACACTATGTATACAACGGCCAATCTCAGGGGTTGGCTCAGAAAGTGTGATGACTGGATAGAGGCGCTCCCTGCCTATGCCGCGTATGAGATCAAAGAGACGGAAAGCGGATCATATAAAGTGACCTCCTTCGTCTGGCGCGCTATACTGGAAGAGGTATACAAACTCCACGCCGAGGACTGGGCGGTTAATATAGAAGAGGTTATGACATTAGAGCATATCGCCCTGGCGAGAAAAATGCTGATGAAGGAGTTTGGATTGAGCAAGGTAGAAACCCGCTCTTCTGAGGAAAATATCAGCAGGGAAGAGGCCATAATATATTTTATAAAGCGAGATGGTCTGGAGGAAGCGACTGCTGAACTGGCTGCTCTGGTAGAAGTTGCATACTTTGACAGTTGTGATGAGGTTGCCCGACGCGTTGAAAGGCAGGGCATATCCAGGATAGAAGCGCTGGAACAACTGATAGAGGACGATGGGATACTCCCACCTGACCATCTCTTCAAACGACGTGCAGAGATTAGAGAGCGCGGACTAGGCCAGCGGGTAGAGGAATTACTGAAACTGGCGACAACGAGACAGAGAAGCCTTCCCAGCGTGCATGTCCTGACCACATTGGGACCCGGTGAAACGGAGAACGTGGAAAACTGGCTGGAAGAGTCTATGGCGCTGTTTAACGTCTCGCGGACGCATAATCTGGAATCCACCAGCGTCCAGAAAAGGATCTCGGACTACGAGAAGCGAATCCACTATATTGGTGAGAAGATCGTGGAAGAACTGGATCTGGAGGGCGACCTGTATAATATCATGCAGATGGAGGGCTTGACCAGCAGGGAAAGAGGGGTACAGAGGTTGATCGACTCCTATCCTGAAGTGGCTGAAAAAGTGGCTGAACTGGCTGTGCTGATAGAACATGAAGAGAAAAAGGCAGGCAGCCCCATAGATACTGAAAACACCCGGGAGCCATCGCTTGTGACCGAATACATCAACTCGCATCCAGAATTGAGCGGTGTCCTTGCTGATGATGACGATGAGGAAGAGAAGCAGAGCGTCCGAATATCCCTTGCCAGAGGGAGAGTTGTCAATTCCCTGGGATTGAGCGAAGACGTGAGAAACTACCTGCGCGACCACCTGCCGAATCGCCTGGGAATAGTAACTGCACGGCGGGAAGCGATCGCCGAAAATGGCCTCTCTGAAGAGCTGGAAGATCCAAAATTCAGGTACGAATGTCAGGGAGCGCTGAAAAAGTATAATTTGCTCTACACGCCCAGCCGGGTGGATCTGGGAATTGATGAGGTCGAGTCGGTGAAGGGCGTTCCCAAGTGGATCGGAGGGCGAGATCGTCAGGCGGCTAACGCGGGGATGTCGCTTTACAGTCTTTATAATCTTGCTGGTCCCACCGCAATGCCGGTCTCACGGTTTGCTGAGTTCCTGAAGGTGGGTGAGAATTTCTTCTCCCGCGGCGGTGTGTTTTATCTATCGCTGATTGCTGGTGCGAATCTGGACGCGTTGGGCATGGGTGATTTCGAGTTCTTCAGAGATCAATGGAACATGCGAGGCGATCGCATCGTACTCCCGGCAGGCGAAACTTACGGCGGCTTTTGCGTCCCGAAGGAATTTACTTTGCTTTATTCCGTCATAATGGCGGCTCTCGATCCAAAAACTTCAGAGGAAGTCCTGAAAGCCTTCGGTGTGCCGGAGGAACTGTATGAGCCGCTTCTGGATAAACTCAGGGAAATACTCCGGATGCGACATCAATTCGACAGTGTGTTGGATTGGGAAGCAAAGGCGACCGAGATTCTTACAGACGCTATAAACGCTATTCGGGATGATGGCAGCCTGCCAGCCAGCGCGATACCTGAGTATATTCCCCGATTGCCGCGCCTGGCGACCATGCTGGAAGGCAAAGGCCTTATAGCCGGCGAGGATGAAGAGGACATAGTTACTGGCTATCGGCTTGCCAGTTGGATCGACAAGAAGGCACACGGGTTGGAGGAAGTCAACCGTTTCGGGCCGTTCCGCAAGGTGCATCTGATCTACAAATTGGTTAAGGAGGCGCGGAAAAAGAACCCGGATGTGTCACCGGACAGCAAACTGATAGGCGTCATGGGCGCTCCCTATAAAGAGGGCGGCAGGAAGGATGGGCGAGAGGTCCCTATAGGCGATGTACGATTCAGCGCAGGCGCGAGGAAGCTGGAAATATACGCGGAAACCGCGCAGCAACACCTGCTGAAACACATCGATCCGGAGGGAAGAGAGCTTGTAAAGAGCATGTTTGGCTCCTTCCAACCGCCGGCTGATATACGCATGGTGGGAATATGTACAGCCTCGGATCTACTCAACCACGTTCCCCGGGCAGGTCTGGAGGAGATCGCAGAGACTGTCAATGAGCGACTGCTGGAAATCGGTCTGTCACAGGACATCATAGATGCTAACTGCCAGATATACGGCGCTGATCTGGAGAGATGGGTTGATGTGAAGGAAATGCCCGAATCGCAGCGACAGGCTTTGGTAGATGAGCTTCGGGGACGAATTCATCTGCTCACGCTCACCAGTCGCGGTGTATTCAGAACTTACGAGGACGCCGTACAGGGCGTAGATTTCATCGATCTGGGGATACCTGATCCTGAGCTTCTTGATCTGGTGGACAATCTCCCCAAGCTGCTCTACCTCATGCACAGAGGGCGACCCAACAGCGCGCTGGTTTTCGCCGACGGCACTTCTGGCGCGAGGAGGCGTACTTTCTCATTCCGGTATCCGTCCAGCAAGAGGAAAGTCAAGGAACTTTTCGCTCTGGACGACAATGCCATCTATGGCGCGCTGGGATTGGGCAGGGACACGATAGAATCATGGCGACAGGAGATGATAAAGGAGCGCCAGTATGCTCAGAATCTGCTTCATTCACTCACTGCCATCATCGACGGTCAGTATGCCGAAGCGGAGAAGATATACGGCGACGTCATCGAGTATGTGCGGCGGGAGAGAAAGGCTGAGGAATCCGCGCATGAAGAGATAATGGTAAGAAAGTTTAAGGTCTCTTTGGAGGACTGTCGATACATCTCAGACAGTATGGGGAAACTAAAGCGCGGGATTCCGCTGGAGCAACTCGACTTCGGAACGTGGCTGATTATGGGTGGAATGTACGTCCTGAACGGAAAAGTAAATGCTGACGAGATAGCGAAAATCAGATCGCAGTTTGAGGATGCAGTGGATCAACTGGCGTCCCTGAAAGATCAAAAGCCATCCAATCGAGATGAAGCCGCTATTGATAGGATAGTGGAGAGATTTGTCATCCCGAAATATAAGCCGCTAACCGGCGTGCAGCTTTACAGAGAGATAGAGACGGGGATTGAAGGCTCACTCAAGGCAACGGAAGAAAAGGTCGGCAGACTCCAGAAACGGGAAGCGCGGCGCAGGGAAGCTGCTCGTGCAGTAGCGCGAACACAGCGCAAGCAGGCTTTTCAGTCTACTCTGGCGGAGGTCGAGTCCTGCCCGCCGGATATGCTTTACAGGAAGGCTATGGAGATTCTGAGCGATGGTAAGTCGGACATTTCTCAGGAGGAATTCGGAAATTTCCTCGCGTGGACACAGGCTGCTATCTCTGTCCTTACGGGGCGCGATGTCCGCGCTTTGGGCGATCTGTCCGCGGGGACGGAAATGACTGACGAATTGTATATAGCTCTCGCGCGTGAACTGGCTCAGTCGGCTGTTCCGGCGAATGGAGATAGGCAGATTCTGGAGCAGATCGCCGCTGCGATGGAATTGCTTGACATCGCGCTGGTGATAGAAAAGACCCTCGACGTGGAATCGCCGGAGGAAATGACCATCGCTCTGGCTCGATTCTACGATGTGACTGTCAATAGCCATATCTTCGACTACATTCCATATCACTACCACAAGCAGCGAGGCGATGGCTTCGAGTCTCTGGCGAGGGAGGAGAAGCTGGAACTGGCGGAGCGCCATCATCGGTGGCTTTATACCTTCACCCGGCGTTTGATGACGACTGAGTCCGAGTTGAAAGAGGAGGATTCGGACTATCATGATATGTGGCTTGGTGATGCTGACAGGGATATTATGGGGCTTGGCGTGAACGTTAGTGATGAGCGCGAGCGATTTTGGTTCAGCTACGCGCGGCTGCGCGATGCTGTGGTACTGCGGTACGAAGGCTATCCCTTCCCGGAGATATTCTCCGATCTGAACCCGGATGTTCTCAAATGCAGCCAGCGGGCTAATGTGGTGATCGTCTACCCGCATGGGAACACCACCGTGCCCGTCGCTTTGGAACAGGGGGCAAAGCTGGCTCAGGAAGGCATAAACCTGATGCTGTGCGCCTTCCCGTCTATAGAGCAGGATGATAAATACGGTCGGCAGGTTCTCAAGGTATCGGATGGCTTCATGTATATCGGAGTTGATGATTACAAAGCTGCTTTGCGTGATTTTGGCGTCGAGCCACAGGATGCTGATAATAGATGTCAGGAGTTGGATGGTCAAGGAATTCTGGTCGCGGTTAAGTTCAAAGAACCAGTCATCGCTCATGGGGTATTCTTCCACTTCACTCATCCCATGCGCCCGGAGATAGGAACCGTGGGAATGCCGCTCATACAGCCAATAATCTGGGAAGCGGCGACGCACCTTAAATGCCGACTGCCGGATATGCTCAAAGGAAGCGGCGTGAGAACTGCCGCTCAGATTAACTGGTATAGGCATCAGACGGCGGAGTTGCCAGAAGATGAGGCCAGAAAGCGCATCCGTGAGGCTCTGCATCAGTTCGCGGAGAAGCATACGCGAATAATAGCCAAACCGGAGAAGGAATCCGGCGGCAGAATGGCGAAGATCCTGCCTGTGCGTCAGGATGGAGAGTTCCTCGAGGATAACATATCCGAACTGGCTGATGTAGTTTACACCATATCACGGGTTGATAATGTTGCCATACAGGACGTCCTCCCTTCGCGTGTACGCAAGCTTTACAGCGAAGAATTTTTGGAGGGCATGGTGGACAGATTCGCCAGAATCGGCGTGCCAGTGCTGTTGGATAGGGAACCACAGACGCAGTTGTACTCGTATTTCAGGCAGGTCGTCGCGCTTGGAAAGCGTGGCTATGAGATAACGCATCACATAACGGTTATCAGCACCAGAGGCATAGCCAACGTGGGGCAGGGCGGCATACTGTATGAATATCGCGACGAGATCATAAACCCGAAGTACCGGGAGGATATGCGGCGCGAGATGACTGACGCTGCACTCAATTCCCTTGAGTCGCAGAGGAAGTATATAAAGGAACACTGGTGGGAAATGCTGGAGGAATACTTCCAGATACATCCAGAGTTCGCCGACAGGATGAAAATCACGGAAATGGGCGCGGACTTAACCGGCTTCTCGGATGCCGATATACCTTATGAGATGGGCGATTACATGCCGGTGTTTCTGATTGATGAGGATGATAATCTCGTCCGCATCTTCGACAAATCTACCGAAGAAATGCTCCCGCTGTTCCATGAGGACGGCAGCCCGACGGATGTGGATGTTTGCGACGAGAACGGTGACCCAATACCCAGAGTTGATGAGGATGGCGCGCCGGTTCCCATCCCCATGTTCGACGAGGATGGCGAACGCATCGCCAGATTCGACAGCAATGGCGAACCTATCAGCACTCTGAAGATATTCAAAATAGAGCCTAACCCCGGCGCAGGACTGTGGAGACCGCATAATGACCAGTTGCCGCCAGAGCGCAAGGGCGAGGGAGTATTTAAAATCTTCAAGTGCCTGGGTGAAAGGGCTATGGATTACCGGGATCGGCTTATGGGGCTGTAGGTCTATGAATCTATGAGTCTATAGACTTAACTTCGTAGGGGTGGCATGTTCATACATTTTCGATAGGGATTTGAGGCTTCTGGATTACAAAATCCAGGCATAATCAGGCATCAGGACTTGCAGTGAGGATCAAGGGGATGAAAGAGGATTACATTCTCGCGATAGACCAGGGCACTACGGGCACAACTGCGCTCTTAATAAACCACGATGGTCAGATCGCTGGCAGGGCTTACAATGAGATCACTCAGTATTATCCAGAGCCTGGATGGGTGGAGCATGATCCGGAGGAAATCTGGCAGAAAACGCTTTCAGCGGCAGAGACTGCGCTGCGCTCCGTGGATGCCCGGCGCGATCAGATAGCCGCCATAGGGATCACGAACCAGCGTGAGACTTCAGTTGTCTGGGACAGACGCTCCGGCGAACCTGTCCATAACGCCATAGTCTGGCAGTGCAGGCGCACAGCAAATATGTGTGAGAATCTGCGCGAGCGCGGGCTTGCTGACGTAGTCAAGCGCAAAACAGGTCTAGTTATCGATCCGTACTTCTCCGCAACCAAACTGGCGTGGATTCTGGACAACGTGGATGGAGTGCGGAAGGCTGCGCAGCGCGGTGACATATTTTTCGGGACGATTGATACGTGGCTCCTGTGGAAACTGACAAACGGAAAAATACACGCTACGGACTATACAAACGCCTCGCGGACAATGCTCTTTAACATCCACTCTCTGGCGTGGGATGAGGAGCTTTTGTCTGAGCTGGATGTCCCTGTGTCCGCGCTACCGGAGATTTGTCCATCTTCCGGGCGTTTTGGCCGCGTGGACTGTGGGAGCAACATGCTGGACGGAATAACCATCAGTGGCGACGCGGGCGATCAGCAGGCGGCTTTATTCGGTCAGGCGTGTTTTCAGCCGGGTTCCATCAAGAATACATACGGCACCGGATGCTTCCTGATGCTCAATACAGGCAAAAATCCTGTGTTATCCGAACATGGCCTATTGACGACGATTGCGTGCGGGACGGAAGGTTCTCCTGTCTATGCCCTGGAAGGGAGCATCTTCATTGCAGGGGCGGCGGTGCAGTGGCTTAGAGATGAACTGCGTATAATCGAAAGCGTGGCAGAGACCGAAGCTCTGGCAGGCAGCGTTCCCGATACCGGCGGAGTATACGTGGTTCCAGCTTTTACCGGTCTGGGCGCTCCATACTGGGACGCGGGTGCCCGGGGAGCAATACTGGGAATCACCAGAGGGACAGGACGCAAGCATATAGTTCGCGCTACTCTGGAATCCATCGCCTATCAGACAGCGGTGGTCATGGAGGCCATGCGTTCGGATTCCGGCGTGGATGTCCAGCAGTTGCGGGTAGATGGCGGCGCGGCGGCAAACAATTTCCTCATGCAGTTCCAGAGCGATATTATGGATATGGAAGTGAACCGTCCTGTGATGAGCGAAACTACCGCTCTGGGAGCGGCTTTCCTCGCGGGTTTGGCTGTGGGATTCTGGGAAGATGAACGTCAACTGGAGAAGTGCAGAAAGACCGATGCAGTCTTCAAACCAGAAATCAGCCCGGAACTGCGGGCAAATCTGCTCTCCGGTTGGCGGGAAGCTGTTAAAAAGACAATGAGTAGTTAGAGCGTATTCGGCGCTCTGGTTTCGATACAGCTTTTTCAGAATTGCCCCTGGAGGATTTGTCATTCCAGCGAAGGCTGGAATGACAAGCATTCTTACATCGAACTCACGTTAGCAGTATTGACTATCGGGTGTTTTTCAGATCGCCCCAGGTGGTCGCGAGTTTGTCGCCGGGTTCCACTGCCTCAGCGGGCGGCGTATCTCCCTCGCCAAAGACGATGTCGTCGTAATAACCGATAAGCCCTTGTCCTTCGTCGAATCCAAGCATTAACCAGCCCAACGCTGTATGATTATCAGGATTTCGCCAGGCGAAGTCTTCGGCAACCAAATCGTCGTCGAGGTACACTGAATACGTCCAGTCATTGACGTTCATAACCGCCAGGATATGCTGCCATTCGCCCTTCGTGATGGGGCCAACGGCTACAACAGTGTCGCCATCATGCACCCCAACCTGGTTGGGATCGCCGGATTGACCACCGATCCTGATAACAGGTCCTGCGCTCCACTCCCTTGTCACCTCTCCCATATAAACATGCAGAGTATTATTTCCGACGCCGGGGTTCTCCATCCGGAACCAGATGGAGAGGAAGTGTATGCCACTATCAATTATCGGATCGAAGTTCCTGATAACCTCTTGATTTGCACTCACTTCCATGGATTTGCCGGTGTCTCCATGCTTTATAGCGGATGTGATTATTGTGGATGGCTGGTTTGCGGGAGCGCCGACAGCCCATTCATCCTGCCCATCGGCATCGCCCTCAGCGAAATTGTCAAAGTTCTGCTCATAATGGATAACTTGCGCCAATGCTGCAAAAGAACACAGGCACAGCACGGACATGATCACTAATAACGCTAGTTTGTTCACCAGTAGCCTCCTTTTTTTGGGAAAAATTTGCCTTAATCTATACTATCTGATCACCCCATCTTGACCGATTCACCTGTCTCAGCAGATCTGATGGCGGCTTCGATAAGACCGATGGCTTTCTTTGTCTCTTCAGGCTTCACAGCCAGTTCTGCCCCCTCATTGAGTACCTGGGAGATGTTCACGTAATAATCCCGCCATTCGGCGTTTATGCTCTCGATCTCCATATCGGCGGTGAATCCGTCCATCTGCGCTCTGACTTTGGCTTTTTCGCCGGGACCAACATCCTGTTTGACCAGCGTGCCGAGTTCGCCCAGTATACGCCATCGTGGTTTGCTGATCTGCGAGACGCTGCTGACGTTGATCTCGTAGAGAAGGCGATTACTGAATCGGACGAGGCATTTGACGAGGCTCTCCACTTCTGTATCCCACACGCGATACTGGAAGTCGCAGAAGACAGTTTCTACCTCAGAATCGACCAGTTGTAGCGCCTGATCTATCAGATGAGCGCCCCAGTCGTAGATATGTCCGCCGCCGTGTTCCCGCTGGCGCCTCCAGCCTTCTGCCTCACCGTACCAGCAAACACTGGACTCTACAAGAAAGATCTCCCCCAGAATGCCGCTCTCTATGACTTTCTTGACTGTGAGGTAATCACTGTCCCATCTTCGGCTCTGGAATATGGTGAGGATAACGCTGTTTCTATTCCTCGCGTCGATCATTGCATCGGCTTCAGCCACGTTGAGGCACATTGGCTTTTCCACCACAACATGCTTTCCAGCGTCCATTACCTTGATGGCCAGCGGCGCATGTGTATCATGAGGTGTAGCGAGAACGATCAGGCCGCTCTGGGAGTCCTCCAGCACGTGATCCAGGTTTTCGAAAGTTCTGACACCGAATTCATCTTGAGCTGCCTGCCTTCTGCCCTCGTCAAAGTCACATACGGCATAGAGATTCAGTCCATCCGTTGCGGTGACGAATTCACAGTGGGCTTTGCCCATGCCATAACCGACAACAATCACATCCACCATATAAGGACAACTCCTGTATTAGTCAATAAATGGGCACGATTACATAGCAGCGATGAAAGACTCCACCATATCTCGTGCCTCTGAGTCCGAGTATTGAATAGGCGGGGATTTCATGAAATATGCTGAAGGCCCTATGAGCGCTCCTGATACTCCTCTATCCAGCGCCAATTTACAGCATCTCAACGCATCAATAACGATGCCAGCAGAATTGGGAGAATCCCATACCTCCAGTTTCAGATCCAGATTCAGGGGAACATCGCCAAAAGCGGTTCCTATCATGGAGATATAGCACCATTTTCTGTCAGTCAGCCAGGCAACATGGTCGCTGGGGCCGATGTGAACGTTATCTTCACCGATGTCATAATCAATCTGAGACACAACAGCATCGGTTTTGGATATCCGCTTGGAGGTGAGTCTTTCCTCCTGCAGCATGTTCTTGAAATCCATGTTTCCACCCACGTTTAGCTGAGAGGTATTATTTAGCCTAACTCCTCTGTCTCTGAAAAGTCTGGTGAGAACACGATGTACTATAGTTGCCCCGACCTGAGACTTTATGTCATCGCCAACTATAGGCAGTCCAGCCGCCTGGAATCTATCCCGCCATTCCTTGTTTTTGGCTACAAACACAGGTATGCAGTTGACGAATCCACAGCCAGCCTTCAATGCTTGCTCAGCGTACCATTTGCCTGCTTCATCACTTCCCACTGGCAGATAGTTTATCAGAACGTCTACTTCCCGATCCTTGAGTACCTGGGCTACATCAACAGTCGACTCACTTGATTCATCAATAGCCAATCGATAGTATTTTCCAAGACCATCCATTGTTGGCCCCCGCTGGACTTTCACGTCCGTAGGCGGAACCTTAGCGAACTGAATCGTATTATTAGGTGGAGTAAGAAGTGCCTCTGTGAGTTCTTTTCCTACCTTTTTTTCATCCACATCAAAAGCTGCCACAAACTCAATATCCCGGATATGATAGCCACCAAGGTTAACGTGCATTAGTCCCGGCACAAAATCAGTTTCGCTGGCAGCCTTGTAATATTCAACCCCTTGCACCAGGGCAGATGCGCAGTTTCCAACACCTGCAATCGCTACCTTAACTTTGCCCATAATATCTAAACCCCCTATATATGAATGCCAATGAAAAACAAATGGGACTAAATCCTTGAAAGTATATAATAGGCACGTCCTATTGTCAAGCGCAAACAGGGCTGACCAAGCATAAACTTTTCGTCCCCAAACTTGCGGTCAGACAAAATGGCATTTTTCGTGCTAGACCCATTCGGAAAATCCCCCCAGCCCCCTTTTCAAGGGCTGTTAAGGGTAGGTTTTTCAAAAAGAAAATCAATGGCAAACGGTTGCTATCACTGCAATTCCCCCTTAAAAAAGGGGGATCAAGGGGGTTGTTTCCTCTTATGCAAGAACCCAGTGTTTATGCGGCTTTAGCCAGCTAGTTACCAAAAACCTACCCCTCACAGCTTTTCAAGGGGGAGTATAACCGTTATTGCACATAAGCTGAATAATGCACAACAGAAACATTTGCAGAGTGAGGATTCTTGACTCCCCCTTGAAAAGGGGGCTGGGGGGATTTTAGCTGCAATTGGGGACAGAAACTTTATGCTTGGCAGGGCTGCCGAGTACCCACATTACCACATACCCGGATCACATAATTCAATACCAATCTACGGAGAAACTGAAGCAGAGATGCGCGTCTGAATCCACGGTCTGCTATTATCACCACCTTGTAATCCCATAACGTCATACGAAGCCAACTGAAAAAGTCGTTCTCTATCTAATTCTGCGAGGACAGGCAGTTTCTCACTTTCTCTATCTCCTTCTTGCACTCAGCCGCCTTCTCCGCCATCCCCAGCTTTTCGTAAACTGCCGCCGCGCCTCTGAGGGTGGTCAGGAAATTCCGCGCATGAGCCGACGGGTATCGTCCATAAAACTCCCGGTATATCCCCAACGCTTCCTCATATTGCTTCAGCGCTTCATCTGGATGATCCATATTCTTTAGCAGAACACCCATGTTATTAAGCGTATCCGCCAGAACTGGCAGATATGCATCAGGATGCGTCTCCGATAGCTTCCGGTATATCCCCAACGCTTCGTCATAGTGCTTCAGCGCTTCATCTGGATAACCTGTCTGTGCATACACATTACCCATGTTATTAAGCGTCATAGCCACATCTGGCAGATATGCATCAGGATGCGTATCCGATAGCTCCCTTCTT